>Ga0326727_10007447_pt1 | contig 28936 bp, 23 predicted proteins | sample MB2enrmetagenome_FD_207643 | JGI IMG/M metagenome (GOLD analysis project Ga0326727, IMG submission 207643) | Lab enriched peat soil microbial communities from McLean, Ithaca, NY, United States - MB29MY | ecosystem: Environmental > Terrestrial > Soil > Wetlands > Peat | place: USA: New York... | reverse complement strand
TTAGCTTTCATGGCGTTCTCTTTCGCAACGATGGTTGACTGTTCGTTCGATTGCGGTTGCGGCGATCATACGATTGTGCCGGTATTGCCTCACGCGCCCATGATCTTGAACGCGATGGCATGTTCACCGGGCTGCTTCTCCGGAAGCTGCACGGTTAATGCGGTCTCATTCTGCTTGAACGGGACTTTGCCAATCCCGAGCAGCTCCACGTTCTGTATCCTGCCAACGCCCTGCTTGGCGGTGGTTGCCAGCGATGGGATCACCGCTTGCTGTCCCGGCCAACCCATCACAAACGCGTACAGCGTCTTGCCCTTGATGGTGTAGCGAACGTCCTCCGCGGTCAGGTCCTGGCGGGTGTTCTCGTTGAACTGCGCGCCGGCGGGCGGTTTGAACTCCGCGCCCGGCCCCGCGCCGAAGATCTTGTATGGCCGGGTCGCATAGATCCCTTCGCTGTTCACCGCCATCCATGCGGTGATGCTCTCCAGGATGGCCAGCTCCTTGTCGTCGGGCATGCCGTTGTTGGGCAGCGGGAAGTTCAGCAGCAGATTGCCGTTGCGGCTGACGATGTCAACCAGCATGTCGACGACGCGCTTGGGCGTCTTGTAGCGGGCGCGCGTGTCGTAGTGCCAGTTACCAATGCAGGTGTCCGTCTGCCACGGGCGCGGCCAGATGCCGTCCACCACGCCGCGCTCGACGTCGAGCAGGCACATGCCACTCTCCGCGTCTGGCCGGCTCTTGCTGGTGTAGATGGCCTCCATCTTGCCGCCGTGACGGGCGGCGCTGGAGTTGTAGAGGTGGGCGACGATGGCGAGGCCGTCATCGCCGAAGGGAATGCCGCCGTCGGTATAGAGCAGATCGGGCTGGTGCTGGTTGACGACATCCAGGATGCGATTGAAGTAGTTGATGCGCCACGAATCGGGGCCCTCGCGGCTCATGGCGATGGCTCCCTTGGCCGGCGCGTTGACCACCTTGTCGACGAACTCCTTCGGCATCTGGCTGTAGTCGTGGTAGAGGTCGGCGTACTGCGGATCGATGCCGTCGTAGGGAACGCCCGCCAGCGGGCCGGTCTTGTCGCTGCCGTGCGCCGTGCCAAACCAACAGAAGCTGTTCGACAGGTGCTCGCTAACGCCGAAGCGCAACCCGTGCTGCCTCGCCGCCTTCCCGAAGCTGCCGAGGATGTCCTTCTTGGGGCCGCTGTTGGCCGCGTTCCAGCGTGGCTGATACTTCGAGTTCCACATGTCGAAGTTGTCGTGGTGGCAACCCATGGCGACGTAGTACTTCGCCCCGGCTTTTTTGTAGAGGCCCATCAGGTGGTCAGCGTCGAATTTGTCCGCCTTCCACGACTTGATGACGTCCACAAATCCCGTCTTCGAGGGATGGCCGTAGTGTTCCAGGTGGTGCTGGTACTGCGGCTCGCCCTGGATATACATCCGGCGCGCATACCAGTCGCCGTACTCGGCCGCGGACTGCGGGCCCCAGTGGTTCCACATGCCGAACTTGGCGTCGGCAAACCAGTCCGGCATGTGATACGCGGCAAGCGATTCGCGGCTTCCTTGGAACGGGCCGCGCGCGATCGCCGGAACGGGCGCGGCGGACGCAGGCGACGCAACCTGTGCGCGTGCGCGCGATTGCCACAGAGGCGTGCAGCCACCGGCTGCCACGGCAAGCGCGGATGTTTCCAGGAATCTGCGGCGAGTGATTGTGCGTTTCATGGCGGGTCTCTCCAGTCCGTGGACTTAACTCAGTTTGAGTCCGGTGATCTTCAGCGCATAGACAAAATCGCAGGGCTTTTCCGTCGGGAAGGTCACCTTCAGTCCCTCCGCGTCCTGCGTAAACTTGAGCGGCGCGGAGTGGCCGAGCAGCTCCACCTTCTTCACCTTTCCCTTCACCGGCGCGCCCTTGGCAAGCGATTTAATTGTGACCGGCGCGTCGCTCGGCCAGTTCATCACCGTCGCGTAGAGCGTGTCGCCGTGGGTGGTGAAGCGGATGTCTGCGGGCGTATATCCGTTGCGCGAGATGCCGCCGCCGCTCACTCCGACGCCACCCAGGTTTTGCCCGTTGATGCGTCCCGCAAAGTTGCCTGCGGCGCGTATCTTGACCATCGCCGCAGCCGCCGCGTCGGCCACGGGGCCTTCGCCATACTTCGTCCACGGGCGTGTCGAGTAGATCGCCTCCCCGTTCACTTCGAGCCACTTGCCAATCGCCAGCAACACGTCCTGCTGCTCCTGCGGAATGGTGCCATCGGCGCGCGGCGAGATGTTCAGCAGCAGATTGCCGTTCTTGCTCGAGTTCTCCACGATCTTCCATACGAACTGGTCGGGCTTGTAGGGCTTCTGTTCGGTCACGTAGCCGAACTTGTCGGTGATGGGATCGTCGGGCTGCCAGATCCAGTCGACCAGTTCCATCGGCGCGCGTCCTTCGCGCTCGTAGTCCATGATCTGGCCGGTCACCCATGCGGCCTGCTTGGCGCTGATACCCACCTGCTTGCCCCATTGCCGGGCGCGGTTGAAGTAGTACGCCGAGACCTGCGTCTTCAGCAGGTCGGTGTTGTGGTCGGTGTTCATGTCGAACCACAGCATGTCCGGCTGGTACTTGTCGATCGTCTCGATCCGCTTCGCAACCCAGTCGTGCATGAACTTGATGCGCGCCGCATTGCTCTTGTCCGCGACGTTGTAGAAGGCGGCCCACTTCGGGTCGTACTCATCGCTCCCCGGCAGCGCAGGGATAAAGACGAAGTGGAAGAAGGAGTGGTCGGAGATTCCGGTCTTCAGCCCCACCTTTCGCACCGCTTTGATCAGATCGCCGTCCAGGTCGCGGTGCGGCCCATAGTTCATGGCGTTGTATGGATTGATGGCGCTGTCCCAGTTGGAAAATCCATCGTGATGCTCGCCCGGTGCCAGCACATACTTGGCGCCTGCGCTCTTGAAGAGCTGCGCCCAGGCGTCCGGGGCCCACTTGGCCGCCGTATACATGGGCAGAAAGTCCTTGTAGCCGAACTGGGTCGGCGGGCCGTAGTGCTCGGTGTGCCACTGCATCACGTCCTTGTTGCCGCCATACATATAGCGGACATACCACTCGCTGGCGTGGGCGGGCACCGAGTAGATGCCCCAGTGCATCATGATGCCGAATTTGGCGTCGCGGAACCAGTCGGGGTCCTTGTAGTTCTGCTGGATGGACTCCCATGTGGGCTGGAACGGCCCAGTCGGAAGCGCAGGCAGACCAGCCAGCGCGGCCGCAACCAGCTCCGGCGAATCGTGGCCGGACCATTGCGCCGCAGGGTCGTTTGAAGCTGGAGTAGCGGCAGCGGGCTTGGCGGGCACACCTTCCGGGGCGACCGCGCCCGGCTCTTCCACCTGCGCCGGCGCGTTCTGGGCCAGCAGCGCCGCGGTGTGTGCCCGCGTAAGACCGGCCGCAACTGCCGAAGCAGCCGTCATCTTTGTGAAATCCCGCCGCGTAAATGTTCGTTTCATCTTCATAACCTCATGAATCGGATCAAGCCGACGCCGACAATCTTACATGGATTGCGTTGACTGCGACCAAACTTCACCGCGGAGACTTTCGCCATGCCTCACCCGTATTCTCAATAACGTAGGCCGGCTGTGACTCGCAGTTTGCCACGCACTTCTCTCATCGGATAGACTTGCCCGCCATGAAGCCAAAAGCCCTTCTGCCCCTCGTCGCGTTCGCCCTTCTCGCCTCCACTCTTCCGCTCTGGTCGGCGGATGCGAAGTTCACGCCGCCGGCGTCGCCGCGCGTGACCTACAACTTCAACGCCGACTGGAGGTTCATCCGCCAGGACGTTCCCGGGGCCGAGGTCCCGTCGTTCGACGACTCGCAGTGGGAGTCGGTCAGCACGCCGCATACCTTCAACGATGTCGATTCGTTCCGCGTCATCATCGACCACAGCAACGGCGATCGCGGCACGTACAAGGGAATCAGTTGGTACCGCAAGCACTTCAAGCTGCCCGCCGCGGCCGCGGGCTCCAGGGTCTTCATCGAGTTCGAGGGAATGCGCCAGGCCGGCGACATCTATCTGAATGGCCTGCCTGTCGGTCTATACGAGAACGGAGTCACCGGATACGGCATCGACATCACCTCCGGCGTTCACTTCGGCGACCAGGAGAACGTAATCGCGGTGCGCGTGGATAACACCACCAGCTACCGGGAACGCGCCACCAACACGGCCTTCCGATGGAACGCCAACGACTTCAACCCCGACTTCGGCGGCATCAACCGCCGCGTGTGGCTGCACATCACCGGCCCCATCTACCAGACGCTGCCGCTCTACGAGAGCCTGGGCACAACCGGGACCTACATCTACTGCTCCAACTTCAACATCGCCGGCCGTAGCTGCGATGTCACCGTGGAATCGCAGGTGCACAATGCCATCTCCGGCCGCCAGCGCAGCTCGGCCAACGTCACCCTGTCAGCCGCGGTCGTGGACAAGGATGGCGTGGTGCGTGCGACATTCAATGGCAGCAACGCCGACATCACCGCTGGCGATAAAACCATTCTGACGGCCAGTGGCCCGTTGGCTGACGCACGATTCTGGAGCCCAGACGACCCGAATCTCTACGACGTCTACACCCTGCTGACCGTCGACGGAAAGGTGGTCGACGTCACCAGGATCACCACCGGCTTCCGCAAGGTGGAGTTCAAGGGCGGAGTGGGCACGGGCGGCGTGTATATCAACGACAAGTTCGTCTACCTCAAGGGATTCTCCGAGCGCTCGGCGGACGAGTGGGCCGGGGTGGGCGTGGGCTACCCGGAGTGGATGCACGACTTCACCGCGCAGATGATCCGCGACGACCACGCCAACTACATGCGCTGGATGCACGTCACGCCGCAGAAGGAGGACGTGGAATCCTTCGACCGCTTCGGCATCGTCGAAGTGGCGCCGGCCGCCGACAAGGAAGAGGACGCATGGGGCACGCAGTGGCAGCAGCGCGTGGAGGTGATGCGCGCCAGCATCATCTATCTGCGCAACACCCCCAGCATTCTTTTCTGGGAGGCGGGAAACACCGGAGTCACCGGGCCGCAGATGGAGCAGATGGTGGCGCTGCGCAAGGAATACGATCCCAACGGCGGCCGCGCCATGGGATGCCGCTCGCTGATGCAACCGGGCGCGGTGGCTGCAGCGGAGTGGTTCGGCACCATGCTGGCTCAGCCGTATAACGACAATGTCCGCGACCGTGAGCCAATCATCGAGACCGAGGACTTCCGCGATGAAGGGGCGCGCCGCTTCTGGGACGACTATTCCCCTCCGTACTACAAAGCGAAGAAGGGGCCGAACGACAACTGGATGCAACGCTCCGACTATCTCTATACCTCGGAGAGCTTCGCGCTGGCGCAGATCAAGCAGTACTGGCAGTTCTATTCCAACCGCATCTCCAACACCGACCCGGCGCACTCCAAGTTCGCCGCCTACGCATCCATCTACTTCACCGATGAGAACGCCGACGGCCGCCAGGACTCCAGCGAGGTCTCGCGCGTCAGCGGCAAGGTGGACGCCGTGCGCCTGCCCAAGGAAGCGTACTTCGCCGAGCAGGTGATGCAGAACGAAAAGCCCGACATCCACATCATCGGGCACTGGAGCTACCCGGCCACCCAGCCTGACGGCTCCAAGACAGTGAAGACGATGGATGTCGTCGCCAACAATGTGGACAGCGTCGAACTGTTCGTCAACGGCGTCTCCAAAGGCAAGCTGACCCAGCCCGATAACGGCTACCTGTATGCCTTCCCCAACATCGCCTTCGAGCCGGGAACGATCAAGGCCGTCGGATACAAAGGCACGGCTGCGGTCGCACAGCACGAACTGACCACCGCAGGCGCTCCCGTGGCGATCAAGCTCACCCTGCACACCGCGCCCGGAGGCGTGCGCGCCGACGGCGAAGACATCGCCCTGATCGACGTTGAAGTGGTGGACGCCAAGGGCCAGCGCTGCCCAACCGACGACGCCCGCATCGACTTCAACTGGAGTTCGGTGGGCAGGACGGTCTCGGCCACTGGTCCGGCCGTCTGGCGCGGAGGCTATAACAGCGGCAAAATCAACTCCACCAACAACCTCTATCTCAACACCGAGGACGGGATCAACCGCGTGGCCATGCGTTCGACCCTGGTGCCGGGGACCGTCCGGTTGACGGCAACGCGCGCTGGCCTGCAACCCGCAACCGTCTCCTTCGACACCAAGCCCGTCACAATTACGGATGGCCTCTCGCAGGAGGAGCAGATCACCCTGTCGCCTGCCGCGGCGAAGTAATTCACGCTCTCCGGCGAGCCGCCGAACCGTGTGCAGCAGGGCTTCTTGTGGGGTAGGGCTTCGGCCCTGCCCTGGCTCCGCATCGCTGTGCAGCATTCAATACGACTCTATGCTCAGATAGTCAGAAGCCGTCCTGGATCCGGACTCGCGTGAAATGCCTCTGCGGCCTGTTCCGCGGAGGCGCTTTCGCGTAAACTTACCCTGTAGGAGAGTTGGCAGAGCCCGGTTGAATGCACCTGACTCGAAATCAGACATAGTCGCAAGGCTATCGGGGGTTCGAATCCCTCCCTCACTCGGTTCAGGTTTCGGTCCGCATCGCTCAAGGTGCGCTGGTTTTGTGAGCAATCGATGAGGTCTAATTGCCTCAACCGTTCGGCGCGGAGGAACAGTTGGGACGTGATCTCTTTAGAGCGGTCCCAGACCGGGGTTGCCCGGAGTGGCAGGGGGATTCGCCGCAGGAGCTGTGCCTGGAGCTGGCGGCGCGCCTCCGGGTCGCGGCCCGCGTCCGCCGCCGCTGGTGAAGAGTGGCCCAAGGTCGAGCGCGGCAGCGGTGTCGGGATGGGCCGGATCGAAGTCCTTGAAGCCGTCCACGATGTAGTTGGCCAGGTCGAGCTTGTTCTGCTTGATCCCCATCACAATGCACTTGGCGAACTCGTAGCCGCCGTACGCGGTGGAGTGGGTGCCGTCGGCCAGGAGCTTGCCCGCGTCGGCGCCGGCCGATTCATATAACACATCGCTCATGCTGTAGAGGTCGATGAACGCGACGTGCTCCTCCTCGGCCACCTCGCGCATGGCCTGCGGATAGCCGTCGTGGCCGTGGGTGGGCGCGCCGGTGCCGCGCGCGCCGCGGTCCATCGCCGTCACCAGCACGGGGGTCGCTCCGCGCAGGCGCGCCTCGGCGATGTAGACCTTCAGATACGCCTTGTACGTTGTCTCCGGTTCCACATAGGTCTGCGGCCAAGCTGCTTTGGAGTCGTTATGGATGAACTGGATAAAGAAGTAGTCTCCCTTCTTCATCTGGCTCAGAATCTTGTCCAGGCGCAGCGCATTCATAAACGACTTCATCGTCTCGCCGGACTGCCCGTTGTTGGCAACCGCGACGCCGGGCTTGAAGAAGACGGGCAGCATCTGTCCCCAACTGACATCGCCGCCGCCATCGCGGTCGGTAACGGTGGAGTCTCCGGCGATGAAGATGGTCGGCGCGGCCGGCGCGGAGGCGATCTCAATCTTGCGTAGCGCGGCGTGCGGGCTGACCACTTCAACCGTCAGCTTGTTGTCCCAATCGCGCGCACTGCTGCCGTCGAACTGGTCCAGCGTCACCTCTTCGCGGCCGGTGGCGTTGGCGGGCAGCTTGGGCAGGTGCGGCGTGCGGACGTTGGTGGTGAAGGTGCGCTCCGCCACCTGCCCGGCGGGGACCTCGACGTGCTCCAGCATCAGGCGACCCGACTCGGCCTTGAGCGTGGTTGTGGTCGCGACGGTCGAGTCGCCAAAGGTCACCGTCACGTTGAAGTTGCCCTCGGGGACCTTGGCGGAGAAGAGAAATGGCTTCTCGCTGCTGGTGGTCTGGCCGTTGTCGCTGATGGAGACCTGTGCGCCGGGTTCGTAGCCATAGCCTACCGCATCCGTGTAGACGGCCGTCGGATCCACCAGTGTGTATCCCTGCTCGGGGGGACCGGAACTGAAATCGAACTTCAGATCGATGGGCGCGGCTAGCGGCTGCATCAGCGACGGCGTCCGCGGCGCAGGCCGCGGCGCCGCGGGAGGCGCGGACTGCGCCATAGCCAGGGACGAGCAGACCAGAGCGGTGCAACAGACGAGAGCGAGGCGACGGAGGGTTTTCATGGCGTGGAGACCTTTCGGAGCAAGCGCTGACAGAATTTTCGCCGCGACGGCATAGCGGCCAGTTAACGCTGCGACAGTTTACATTTTCAGCGCTATGCCCGGCCAATCCGTTGAGGGATTCTCCGCACCAGTCCACGTTTTGAAAGGGCGGGACTTTAGTCCCGCCGCAAGCGGACTATTTCCAATGCGGCTTTAGCCGCTGAGGGAATTTCGCCGACCGCTGCATGGCGAGGGACCCGCGAAAGCGCGAATGCGGTACAGTCTTCAGGGAGGCGTATGACAGAACGGATTAGCATCGGAATCGATCTGGGCGGCACCAAGATCGAAGGGCTTGCACTGGATGAACGCGGCGCGGAGATTGCGCGGATGCGCATTGCGACGCCGCAGCACGACTACGCGGCCTCGGTGCAGGCGATTGCGGAGGTGGTGCAGGAGCTGGAGCGGCGCGCCGGCGGCGGCGCGCGCGAAGCGGCCTCTGTTGGCGTGGGGATTCCCGGTACGGTTGTGCGCGCGACGGGACTGGTGAAAAACGCCAACTCGACGTGGCTCAACGGCCAGCCGCTGGAGCGCGATCTTGCGGCTGCGCTGGCCAGGCCGGTCCGTTGCGCCAACGACGCCAACTGCCTGGCCGTCTCGGAGGCAACCGACGGAGCGGCGGCTGGCGCGGGGCTGGTCTTCGCGGTGATTCTGGGCACGGGCTGCGGCGGCGGCATTAGCGTCCACGGAGCGGTGCGCGTGGGGCCGAACGGAGTCTCGGGCGAGTGGGGGCACAACCCGCTGCCCTGGGCAACGCCCGACGAGTATCCCGGCCCGCTCTGTTTCTGCGGCCAGCGTGGCTGCCTCGAGACATGGATCTCCGGCACCGGGCTTGCGCGCGACCACGAGCGAGTGACGGGCAAGCAGCTCAGTGGGCCGGAGATTGTCGCGGCAGCGGCGAGCGGAGATGCGGCAGCCGAGGCCAGCATCGCGCGGCTGGAAGACCGCATCGGGCGTGCACTGGCGTCGGTGGTGAATCTGCTCGATCCGGATGTGATCGTGATCGGCGGCGGGCTGTCCAAACTCGACCGGCTCTACGCGCACCTGCCCGCGCTGATCGCGCGCCATCTCTTCGGCGGCGGCGAGCTGGCGACACCGGTGCTGAAGGCGAAGCACGGCGACGCCAGCGGTGTCCGCGGAGCAGCGTGGCTCTGGCCCGCGTAATTCATATATATAAACGACTGAAAATGATATGAATTCTGAACGAAATATGTATTTTGGCGCAGAGATACCCACCGCTATCTATTATAGCGTCAAAATCTTGTTATCAATAATCTACTATCTCTAAATTAGACACGTTTTAGATGATAGCTTTAAACTCACATGATTCTGAATGACAATAAAAGATGTAAATAATCATTGCATAGGTAACGCATTATGCGTTATACTCATGATTAGTTGATAGTGATTAGCAAATCGCTAGTAAATGAATTGCACTTGATTGAACAAAAACATTGAATTTAGCAAGTGTATTTTACTAGCAGAATGTTTACAGCCTCGATTTGGGGGTACCCTGGCAGGACTTGAACCTGCGACCTCCGCGTAAGTTTACCGGGCGGCAGCCAAGTAACACGGTGCTCTATCCACTGAGCTACGGGGTATTCCCCTAAGACAGAGGATAGGGCATTTGTGTGTTCGTGGCAAGCTATTTCTCGCAGATTTGCTAGATTGCACCATTTCTTGTTACAAGCGACCTACTAAATCCTTGATAACTTGTTGCTGGGTGATCAGCTTTTGCTCCGCACATACTCTGCCAGACCGCAGAATTAAAGTTCACGGCCTGCGCGCGAGGGCGATGCGCGGGATCTGCTGTAGGTCGTCGAGGAAGCGGAGTTCGTTCCAGCCGGACAACAGAGATGCAATCGCCTCGCGCTGCCCGTGGCCGATCTCCAGTGCGAGCAGGCCGTTGGGCCGCAGCGCGGAGCGCGCCTGGGGGATGAGGCGGCGATAGACATCGAGACCGTCCGGCCCGGCGAAGAGCGCGGCGGCGGGTTCATGGTCGCCCACCTGGGGATGGAGCGATGCGCGGTCGGCGGTGGGAACGTACGGCGGATTCGACACAATAAAGTCAAAGGGCAGTTCGTCTGGCGGAAGCGCATCCAGCAGATCGGACGCGACGAAGCGGATGCGATCGGCGAGCCCGTGGCGCGCGGCGTTCGACGCGGCGACTTCGAGGGCCGCGGAGGAGAGATCGACAGCGGTAATCTGCGCGTGGGGCAAGTGCTGGGCCAGTGCGATCGCAATGGCTCCCGAGCCGGTGCCCACGTCGAGAATGCGCCGCGGCTGCGTGGGATCGAGCTCAGCCAGAACTGCTTCGACGAGCTGCTCGGTCTCGGGGCGCGGGATGAGGACGGCGGGCGTAACGCCGAGCGCAAGCCCGTAGAACTCCTGTTCGCCGGTGATGTACTGGATCGGCTCATTGGCCAGGCGGCGCTGGACCAGCGCGTCAAACGCGGCCTGCTGCGCGGGCGTGAGCGCGAGTTCGGGTTCGGCGAGCTGTGCGGCATGGGAGATTCCCAGCGCGTGGCGAAGCAGAAGTGCGGCATCGCGGGCGGCGTCGGAGCGCAGATCGGGAGACGCGTCGAGCTGGCGGGTGGCGCGCGTGAGGGCTTCGCGGAGGGTCATAAAACAGGTGCGAGGCTTAGGAACTGTTTAATAACTGCCTTTTGCACTGATACTTTACGAATTGTCATTCTGACCCTGAGCTTGCGAAGGCGAAGAATCCCCGCATTTCGTCGTTGTTTGTTCCACCTCGGAGATCGAACTTATAGTTTTTAAACAGGTCCTCAGTGGGCGGCGACGATGCGCAGGATGTTGCCGTCGGGATCGGTGACGGAGATCATCTCTTCACTGCGCGTCTTGCCGTTGGCGTCGGTTGTGGTGGAAGTTGCCTGCTTGAATGCGACCTGCTGCAGCTTCAGCAGCGCGGCCGTCTTGGCCAGGTCGGGGGTGGTGAGGACGATGCTGGACTTCGAGCCCAGCGGGTCGGCGGGAACGATCTCCACCATCTGGCCGGATTTGCCGGGCAGGTTGAGCAGCATCGGATTGCTCTTCGATGCGGTGAATCCGAGCTTGGTCAGGTAGAAGTCGTGCGCGGCGGCGGGGTCCTGCATGGCCAGCGTGACCACGGTCATCTTGTCGGCGACGCGGTCGGGGCTGAGGTGCTGGCCGATGTCCAACGTGTGCCGCGAGGTGGGCATGTACTGGGTGTATTCGATGTTCTGCGCGAAAGTGGGCTGCTGCGGGCCTCTGAGGGTGAAGAGCAGGTTGCCCGCGCCGGCTGTCTCCACGGCGCGAGGCGTAAGGCCCTCGGCGGCGTAAAAGTCGTGGGTGGCGTTGATGTCGGCGGCCTCGAGGCAGAGATGGAGAAAGCTGGAAGTGCTCTGCGCGGCGCTCTGCGGCCTGGCCGGGTTGGGCGGGCCGGCCGGGTAGAGCTCGATAAACTGCTTGTCGTTGATCTTGACGAAGGACTGCGAGACGCTGCCGCCCCTGCCGGTATTGGCGAAGGCCTGCTGGTAGCCCAGCTTGTTGTAGAAGACGAGAGAATCGGCGATGCTTTGCACACGGATGGCGATATGGGCGATGCCGTTGAACAGCGGGGTCTGGGTTGGGGCCGCAGCGGGGGCCGCTGGAGCGTGCGTTGCCGCCGGCGCCGCCTGGGCTGCGGCGCAGGCCGTGAGACTTGCGGCCAGGGCGACGAGTGCGATGCGCTGGAACGCGCTACGCGCGGATGCGAACTTCGGTTGGGTCATGTAGCTTCCTCTCGGTGCGGGCTTGGTCTGACTTTATCCCCCCTCAAGGATACTATCTGAATGCAGCGGTGACGGTCGTGTCAGCCACGCTGGACCTCGAGCCTGCATCCGGCTGGTATGATGGGTCTGCATGACGACCAAGGTACAGGAGCCCGCGGCGGCCGGTGGCAAGACAGGGAGCGGGGACGCGGCCGCGAGCGGCGTGTCTCCGGCGCTGGCGCTGCTGGCGGGTTGGCTGGTCCCCGGAGCGGGACACCTGCTGCTTGGCAAGTGGGTCCGCGCCGTGCTGCTGATGGTCTCCATCGTGGGGATGTTCGCCATCGGAATCGCGCTCGCAGGCAAGGTTTACACGCCGAATACGGGCGAGCCGCTGGACATGCTGGGCTTTGCGGGCGATCTTGGCTCGGGCCTGCTGTACGGGCTGGCGCGGCTGCTGGGCTGGGGACAGGCCCCGGTGCTGACGGCGGTGGCGGACTATGGGACCAAGTTCATCGTGGTGGCTGGGCTGCTGAACGTCGTCGCCGCGGTGGATGCGCACTCCTTGGCCAGCGGGAGGAAGCAGTCGTGACTATCTCGCACTTCAGCGCGGTACTTCTCTTCTCGCTCTTCACCTCCATCGTCTTCGGCATCACGCAGCGGGCGGAGCCGAAGAAGATGGTGCGCTTCGGCGCGCTCTGCTTTGCGCTCTTCGTCGGCGGCACCATCGCGGCGAGCTGGGCGATGTGGCTCATCAAGCATTGAGTTGAAGGTTGTTCGGCGGGATCCTTCGCGCTCGAAAGACGCGCTCCGGATGACAGCGTAGTCGACTACCACTTACCACTGTTCCCTGTTCTAGGACCGGCTCACCACAGCAAATAGTCGCCGCGCGCGATCACCCAGAGTGCGAGCATCAGGTTTGCCGTGGCATGGGCGGCGACGGCTTCGCCCAGCCTGCCGCGCAGTTTGGCGACGACGGCGAAGACCACCCCGGCCAGTATGCCGGCCAACCACATCCGGCCGTGCAGGATGCCGAATGCCAGCGAGCTGGCAAGCACGGCAAAGAGGCTCAGGTTGGCGAATGGAACGCTCTCCACATCGGCCGACATAAACCGGCGCGCGATGTATCCACGAAATGCAAGCTCTTCGGCGAGCGGGACCGTGAGTACGGCGGCGATGGTCCGCAGCAGGATCCATGCGGCGCGCTGGCCGCTGCTGAGCCGCGCCAGTCCCTGGGCTATGCCGGTCATGACCACCCCGCTGCCGGTTGCGTCCCTGCCGATCCAGTGGTCGATCGCAATCCAGAAGGCGAAGACCAGAACGCCGGCTGCCGGCCCCAGCCAGCCAAACCGCCAGTCCATCCGGCGGTACTGGCGGCGGTAGGCGTAGAAGACGGCAAGGGCCGCGGCCAGACGAAGCGCATACAGCCATTCAAAGCCGTCCGAGGCCGCCTCGGCTAGCAGTCCCGCGGCAAGGATTGCAAGCCATGGCAGAAGATACACGGCGGCGGCGTTGGTCGCAGCCAGGGGGCTGCCGCCGACCTGCGGGGCTGGGGATGGGACCGCTCCCAAAGCGGGGCCGGACTGTCGAAACCAGGCGACGTTGTTGACCGTGAGCAGGAAGCCCAACGCGACGCAACTGAATAGGATCCACCCGGCCTGGGAGTGGAAGCCTCCGAGCGCCACTGCCGGATAGCCGGCACTGCCAATTGCGATGAGTGCTGTGAGCCGCACCAGGTTCATCAGCCAACTGAGGAGAAGCGAGGCAGGCACCAGCAACAACGCCCGGCCAAGCCGCAACTCGCGGCGCGAGTAAAGCAGCCAACCCACCGTCAGGCTCAACATCAGGGCCAATCCCTCGATCCCGGAGCATTGGTCCGCGATGACGACGGGAAACGCTTTCGTGCCGACCATAAAATGCGCGGAATCCCGGAACACATCGGGGTAGAAGAAGCCCAGCAAAAACTTCACTCCGCGAAAGGTTGCCGCCTGCATTCGATGTCCGAGCCAGGAGTGGGGCCTGTCCCACGCGAGGATCAGCAGGCTGCGCACGGACATCATCAGCACGTCGCACATCGCCGCAAGGCCCCACGCGTTGCCCAGACTGCGAAACAGGAGCATCGGTTTGCGGAGATAAATCAGTGCCCCGCCAAGCGTGACGGGCAGGAGAGCGATCAGGGCGAACCAGGCGCACTTTGCCCCACGCTCCAGGGCAGACCCCGGCGTCGCGGAATTGGCAAGGTAAAGATCGGTGGCGGCAAACAGCGCCAGAGCGCATGCGTGAAGCGCAGCCCAGCCCTTGTGGACCGGAGAAGCGCTCCATTGCAAGGCCTTCAGTTTGTCTCGCCCGAAGAACAGCAGCGCCACAAAGAAAAAAATAGTCGAGGTCGTGACGGTCCGCGCCTGTAACCAGGGATAGGGAAGCGGGTTGAGGGTGACGGGCTGTCCCAGAGCCGTGTAGCCGCTTTGCCCCTGTAACCAGCCATGGGGCAATAGGGTGGCCAGGATGCATTCGACCATGAGAATGCAGGCCGTCCACCAGCAGCGCGAGTAGACAGAGTTGCCGAGGATTCTCGACCACCCGCCTCTCGCGACCATGGAAACCTCATCGGGCGAAGATTTAATGTTCCTGGACAAAACAGTGCGCTCTGTATAAGAGCTTATCGCGGCTTAGAGCTTATGGGCTTAGAGTTTGATGCGGCCTATCGCTTGATGCGGCCCCGGATCACCAGGATGGCGCCGCTAAGAAGCGCAAGCGCTCCCGTCCCCATTGCAGGGTCAATCTCTGGCGCATTTCCGCCCCCCGGATCCCCAAATCCGGCAAACGCGGTATGGCTGGCAATCATGACGACTGCCAGCACCGCGAGAAGATTGCGTAGGCCCTTCATCAGAGATAGTTCTCCACCTTCCCTTATAGCAGAAAAACCTGCAAAATAACAGGGATTTTTCCGCCGGCAACCCGATTGTGTGCCGTTTTGAGACAGTATTGCTCACCCTGTACAACTAACGTGGGAGGGAGTGACTCGCGCAAGCCTATGGAAGACTGTCGGCACGGGTTCCGGCACAGCCTAGCAACCGAATCACTGCTTTACAGGAGTTGATGACGTAATCGTCCGGGAGGATGCGAAAACTGACAACGGCGAGGTCCGGGTGTCTTCCCCGGAACGCCGTTCAGGGATCGGAATCACGGAGTGACCACTAACTCACCCCTATCACTGTCTTTATGGGTTGCTGTGGGCGGAGTGGGAGGAGGTGGCGAGTTGGGGGGATTTGGGGTCGAAGTAGCTGTTGTCCCAGAGCGTGCGGTAGAGCTGGCCGGTAATTTCGGCGGCCTTGGGGCCGAACATGGGACGGCCGCCCTCCAGGAAGACCACCGTGACAATGCGGCCTGTGGGGGTGTCGGCGTAGGAGGCAAACCATCCGAAGCGGGTGCCGTTGTTGGAGCACGTGCCGGTCTTGCCGAGGACGGGGAACTCGCGGAAGCTCTCCCGCAGCGCGCGGCCGGTGCCGTAGTCGACGGCGCCCTCCAGGCCGTCGCGCATCTCCGGGATGAGCGGGGCGATGTCCAGAGTGCGTTTGACCATGGGGACGAAGTTGGCGATCTCTTCGGGGGTCTGCGGATGCTGCAGGTAATAGAGCGTGCCACCGTTGGCGATGGAGGAGACCAGCGCCCCGAGCTGTAGCGGCGTCATGGAGATGCCCTCGCCATAGGAGCACATGCGGCCCACGCCGCCCTGCGCGGCGGGCAGTTCCGCGTCGGGATAGACGCCGAGCTGTTCGCCCGGAATGTTGTAGCCGGCCAGCTCGCCCAGGCCGAACTGGTTGGCGTAGTGCTTGACGCGCTCGAAGCCCATCATGCGGCCCAGCGTCTCGAAGTAGGGGTTGATGGAGTGCGCCAGCGCCGGAGTGAGGGTGAGCGTGTAGTGGCCGCCCAGGTTGACCGGCGTATCGCGCTTGATGAGTCCCTCGTCGAGCGCCGCCAGCGTGACGGCCAGCTTGATGGTGGAGCAGGGCTCGGCGCCGCTGGAGAGCGCGAGCTTCTGGTTGACCATCGCGAGGATTCGCCCGTTGGAGGGGTCGATGGCCAACGCCGTGCCGTTCATGTTGCCCAGCGCCTGGACGGCAGCGTCGCGGACGACCGGATCTTCGCCGGCGGTCGAGTCGCCCAGGGTTGGGTCGTCGGTGAAAGAGCTGGCGGTGAAGCGCTCGACGGGGCCGCGACGGCGGCGGCGGCGAAGTGCCTGTATCGTGCGCGCTTCGCTGATGGCGCGTGGGCCGCTGATGGACCTGCGGCGGGTTGCGGGGGTGGTTCGCGCGCTGGCGTTGGCAGTGCGGGCGCGGGAGGTTGCAACCGGGGCCCTGCCGGAGTTGCGCGGCGCTGTGCGGAAGCCTGACACGGGCGTCTTTGCAGCGGTCCTGGACGCGGCAATCCTGGATGCGGCGGTCTTCGAGGGCGCGGCCTTGGCCCTGTGCGATGCGGCGGTTTTGGACGCGGCAGTGCTGGACGCCGTGGCCTTGTGCGATGCCGCGGTCTTGGACGCGGCGGATGCGCGCGTGCGCGAGCGCATGGGAGTGGGGTGGGAGAGCGCGAAGCAGTGGAGCGGAACGCTGAGCATCGCGAGTGCGAGGCAGACCGCGATGCGAGTGTTCCAGGGGAATTTCAAGGCCATCAGGCTGCTTCTCCGAAGTTAACTGGTGCGTCTGTTCTCAAGCCGCATGGCAGGTCGATCTGTGCTTTACCTGCATGCAATTCTCTTGCTTCTTTCTTAAGCCCGCCGTGGCGGCAATAGTTCACCTGGAGGCTTGCGAGCAACCGCTCCAGACCAGACCCTCAAGACGCATTCGACGCTACATTCGACCACCCGGCTATCACTCGGAGGTGCTATCCCCGGCTTGCAGGTTCACTCCCCCGGTGCTTCGAAGCCGCTCTCTCCATTCTACGGGAGTTCTGGTCCCGCCGGATGCAACGGCATTGCAAAGCTCTGGCCCAGACCCGGCGAAGCTCCCGCGACGATGCTCAATGGCCGTGGCGAAGGAAAGCCGGAATGTCGAGTTCGTCGCTCTCGGAGGGCCCCGCAGGGGAGGCGCTGGCGCCGGCGAAGAGGCGGACCTCGCGCGTGCCGGGCTCGGCCACACTGGGGTCGGCTGGATCGGGCTCGACCGCTGGCCGCAGGCGGACGCGCGGGGTGCGGAAGAACTCGTCGTCGAAGACGGAGGCGGCCACCGGAACCAGCTCCGGCTCGGAGGGCCGCTCGGCCTGCGGATTGGACGAGCTGGCAAACTGCGGCTCGGCGTCTTCGTCCCCGGCGACCCCGTCGGGAGCGGTGGAGCGCGTGCCGGAATCGGAATCCGAATCGTCATCGGGTACTAAATCCGCATCGGCATCGGAATCCAAATCTGCATTTGGATCGGAATCGGCATCGCCATCCGCATCGACATCGGTATCGACATCGGTATCGACATCGGCATCGAGATCGAACTGGCCATCGTCGTCGGCATCTGCATCGGAATCGAAGTCAGAACCGGAGTCAGAATCGGAGGCCAGCAGAACGGTGGTGCGGTCAGCGAAGCCGGAAGCAGTGAATTGGGCGGCTGCTGTCGCCGGAACCGGCAGCGAGGATTGTTGCGCGGCCTCCACCGGTCGCTGCGCGTGTGCCTGTCGGGCCTCGCGAATCTCGCTGGCGAAGCGCGGCGCGGCGTCGCGCGGCGTGGTGCCGCGGCCACGGATGGGCACCTCTTCGTCGGACATCAGCGTGGATTCGGCCAACATGCGGGCGCGCCGTTCGGGCATCTCCTGGCGGAAGCCGGTGGCGATCACGGTGATCTTCACCGCGTCGCCCATGCGCTCGTCCTGCACCGCGCCGAAGATGATGTTGCAGTCCTCATGCGCCGCGTTCTGGATGACTGTGGAGGCCTCATTCACCTCGGTCAGCTTCAGGCCGGCGGAGCCGGTAATGTTGATCAGAATGCCGCGCGCCCCGTCGATTGCGCCTGCCTCCAGCAGCGGCGAGGCCATCGCCGCCATCGCAGCGTCCATGGCGCGGTTCTCTCCCTTGCCCGTCGCCGTGCCCATGACGGCGTAGCCCATGCCCGCCATCGTTGTCTTCACGTCGGCGAAGTCGCGGTTGATGACGCCGGGGATGGTGATGATGTCGGAGATGCCCTGCACCCCCTGGCGCAGCACGTCGTCGGCGATGCGGAAGCTCTCGAAGAACCCCGCGTCCTTGGCCACGGCCAGCAGCTTTTCGTTGGGGATGACGATCAGCGTGTCCACCGATTCGACGAGCTCCTGCACGCCGCGCTCGGCCTGCATCATGCGCCGCTTGCCCTCGAAGGCGAACGGCCGCGTGACCACGGCGACGGTCAGCGCTCCCATCTCGCTGGCCAGGCTGGCGATCACCGGGGCCGCGCCCGTTCCCGTGCCTCCGCCCAGCCCCGCGGTGACGAAGACCATGTCCGCGCCCTCCAGCGCCTCGATGATCTTGTCCGAATCTTCCAGTGCGGCGCGCCGGCCGATGTCGGGGTTCGCGCCCGCGCCCAGGCCGCTGGTCAGCCGGACGCCCAGTTGCAGCTTGATGGGCGCGTTGGAGAGCTGCAGCGCCTGCACGTCGGTGTTGGCGGCGATGAACTCCACGCCCTCCACGCCGGCGGCAATCATGCGGTTGACGGCGTTGTTGCCGCCGCCGCCCACGCCGATCACCTTGACGCGCGCGCCGCGCCGTGCGTCGTCCTGATACTGGATGCGGAGATCGTCTGCGCGTTCGGACATGGGCTTCTGCTCCCTGATATTTTTCGGGCGGGCGCCCCATCCTTCGCGTCTTGTGCGAAGGATGGGATGGAATAAGCTCGGACGCCCCATGCATCGCGCTCGCCGGCGCAATCCGTGGAATCGAACTCGCGTCGTGCCTCGACCCGGCCCCGTGGAACCTAGTCTGACATTGCGCGCCAGCGGGCGAAACCCGCTTCTCCGCAAATGAACCACGCTGGGTACTTCTAATTTGTGCGATGCGGCGGATGAGGCCGAATGCGGCCTGCAAAACGGCAAAATATGGTTCCTTCGTGCGAACCGAATGCGATTATCCTGAACGGGAGAACCATACGATGCGGCGGGGTGGAACGCGATGGCGGTTGCGAAGCTGACGGTTGAACTTTCGATCCCTCATGCGCAGTCGATCAAGGACCGGCGGCAGGTGGTGCGCTCGCTGAAGGACCATCTGCGCCACGGCTTTAATGTGTCGGTGGCCGAGCTGGACGACGCGAGCCTGTGGAACCGGGCCACGCTCGGGGTGGTGGCGATCTCCGGCTCGACGGATTACCTCATCGGGCAGATGCGCGAGGTCGACGACACGCTCGCTCGGCTCTGCAATGGGCTGGGGGCGAAGATCGTGGACTCGTGGGTGGAGATGCTGGCGGAGTAAGCAGCACTCTCTTTTGCTATCCTTTATTGTTCGATGAATTGGTTGCAGATGAGTTATGCCTGAACAACGAGCCAGAACGTACCATCGCAATCGCGTCGCCAGCACTTTCTCCGAAGAGATTGGGGCGATGCTGGAGGGCGAGCTCTCCGACCCGCGCATTGCGCCGAGCTATGTGACGGAGGTGGTGCTGGCGCCGGGCGGCAAGAGCGCGCGCGTCTTTGTCGCGGTGCATGGCAGCGAGGCGGAGGAAGACTCCACGCTGGCCGGGTTGATGGCCGCGCGCGGCTACATCCGCTCGCAACTGAGGGAGCGGATGGGAGTGAGCCATGTGCCGGACCTGGCGTTCGCCATCGACCGCTCGGAGCGGCTGACCGGGCGCATGGACGAGCTGCTGGGCCGGTTGCGCAAGCGCGACCGCAGGCGCGAGGAGACGGCGGCCAGGGCCGGCGCGCCGGGCGAGGGATGACTCTGGTAGCCTTGTCTGGCCCATGCTTCTCCGGGCTTATTCAGTCTTCATTTCCGACGGATCTTCTTTGACTGAAAGCGCACAACCCGTTGTGACCGATGCAGGAACACGCAGCGCGGCAGCCGCCTGGTTGCGCGCCTGGTGGCTGCGCGTGTGCGGCGAATCGTGGTGGGAGGTGGTTGTGCTGCTGCTGGCCACGGCCTGCCTGCTGTTTTATGGATTGGTGCCGATTCTGGGCGGGGACCAGATCGGGCTGGTGGGAGCCGATGAGCCGCGCTACGCGCAGATTGCGCGCGAGATGCTGGAGGCGCACAACGAGACCTGCCAGGAACTCCACGCCAGTATGGTGCCGCGCAGCCTGCGCTTGAAGGACATCGAGAACTCCCTGCGCTGCCTGGATGGGGGAACGGTGACGCCGATCCTGTACGGGCATCCCTGGCTGGAGAAGCCGGCGCTCTACTACTGGCGCGCGATGAGCTCGTTCAAGGAGTTCGGCGTCTCGGACTGGGCGGCGCGGCTGCCCTCGGCCTCGGGCGCGTTCCTGCTGATTGCGATGATCTTTGTGCACATGCGCCGCTTTCGGCCGGGAGGGCAACTGGATGCGGCGCTGATCACCGCGTCGTCGGTGGCGATCATCGGGTTTGCGCGCGGCGCTTCGACTGACATGCAGATGGCGGCGCCGCTGTGCATCGGGATGCTGGGCTGGTACGCGTGGTACGAGACGGGGTTGAAGTTCTGGCTCTTTGACCTGTACTTCTTCGGTGCGGCGGCGACGCTGGCCAAGGGGCCGATTGCGCCGTTTCTGGCGCTGTGCATCATTCTGCTGTTTCTGGGGCTGCGGCGGGAGTGGACGGCGCTGCGGCGCACGATATGGATTCCCGGCGTGCTGATGTACCTGGCGATGGTGCTGCCTTGGTACATCGCGGTGCAGCGGGAGAACCCGACGTTTGTGGAGCAGTTCTTCGTCGAGCACAACCTGGAACGCTTTGCCACCAACCTCTACCAGCACCATCAGCCGGTCTGGTATTACCTGGCGGTGGGGCTGGTGGGCCTGATGCCGTGGACGGTGATAGCCATCCGCGCGCTGGTGGCGGCGATCGGCGCGTCGATCGCCGAGTGGAAGGTGCGGCTGAATCCGAAGTGCTATCTGGGGCTGCCGCGCGCGGGCGACGCCTTTCCCGAGTTTCTTGTGCTGTGGGCGCTGTTTCCCGTTGTCTTCTTCACCTTCTCCAAGTCGAAGCTGCCGGGCTACATTCTGCCGGCGATTCCTCCGCTCACCATTCTGACCGGCGACTATCTGAACCGCATCCGGCGCGCGGGGCTTCCGCTATGGCTGCTTTGGTCTCATGCGGCGGCCTGCGCGCTGGTAGCGTTTGTGATTGTGCTGGCGCCGCAGCACATGGTGTACGACACGCTGGTGCCGCCGGCGCGATGGCTCGTAATCGCCATCGCGGCGGCGTTGCTTGTGTTCTTCGCCGTGGTCAAGACGGTCCGTCTGGGAGGCATTGCGCAGGTGCTCAATGCGACGTTGTTTCCGGTGCTGGGGGCGCTGGTGTTTCTGCTCGGCTTCCATGGCAAGGACTTGGACCTGAACTATTCGGCCCGCCCGCTGGCGCGCGAGATGCAGCAGAAGGCGCCGGAGGTGCATCTGGTCGCGGTCCAGGACGTCAAGCGCGACATGGTCTACGGCCTCGCCTTCTATCGCAACGAGCAGCCGGTCGAGTACGGCGTGGACGGCGTACCCGCGGGCGAGCATCTGCTGGTGGTTCCAGCCAAAGACACACCCGCGCTGGAACCTCTGCTGGCCGGCCGCGTCTACCAGCAGATCATCGAGTACCCGGCGCGGGGCTTGCAGGTCTACAAGGTCTACGCCAAGCCGTAGGCCTGCAAAGTTATTTCCCGTGCGCGGTGTACGGATTGTCCTCGACTCCTATATGCTCGACCCGTGTTGGATTGAGAGTTGAAGACGTACGTGCAGGGGAAGGGCCATGTCCAGCGTGCCGGTTGCGTCCGAGATCGAAGTGCTCGATGTGCGGCACTTCTCCGCGCGCCAGCTGCGTCCCCTGCTGGAGCGCGAGGCCGACGCATGGCGCGACCGTCTGCGCTGGGACTACCGCAGCTCGACCGAGCTGCTGTTGCAGTATCTGGAGTCGCGCATCCTGCAAGGGTTTGTGGCGCTCGACCGGGGACGCGTCTGCGGCTACACGTTTTGTGTCTACGAGGGGACCAAGGCGGTGATCGGCGACGCCTTCGCCGCAGGCCACAGGACGATGAGCGACGCCGATGCGACGCGCGCTCTGCTGGTGCCCATGCTGGAGCTGCTGCGGCACACGCCCGGGGTCGATCGCGTGGAGGCGCAGCTTCTGCTCTTCAACGCGGGCGAATTTGCCGACCTCTTTGCCGGGCCGGAGTTCACGCTGTATCCGCGGCTCTTTCTGGAGTGCGATCTTGGCGGGCATGACCCGGCAAAGCTGAGGGATGCGCTGGCGGCGGATGCGGTCGCGACTGATCTGTCTGGCGTTGGGCCGGAGTTGGCGTTGTCGCTGTGGACGCCAGCGGACTACCAGGCCGCGGCCGAGCTGGTCCACGCCTGCTATGTGGGCCACGCCGACGCGCAGATCAACGACCAGTATCGCTCGCTGCACGGCTCGCTGCGCTTTCTGCACAACATTGTGCGCTTTCCAGGATGCGGCGTCTTTGAGCCGGGCTTCTCCTGGATGCTGCGCGAGAGGCGAAGCGGCGCGCTGGCGGGCATGGTGCTCTGCTCGCGGGTGGGAGAGAAGGTCGCGCACATCACGCAGTTGTGCGTTGCCCAGTCGTATCGCGGCCGCGGGCTTGGCTGCGCGCTGCTGGAGCGCAGCGCGAGGGGCCTGCTGGACGCGGGCTTCGAGGCCATCACGCTCACGGTGACCGAAGGCAACCTGCAGGCGGTAAGGCTCTACGAGCGGTTCGGCTTTACGCTGCGGCACCGCTTCGACGCGATGGTGCTGGAACCGCAATTCAAGCGGCGATGAGTTCCGTGCGGGATTGCCGCCTGCTCCAGCACAAGAGCCAGATCAGGAGACAGAGCGCACAGGCGCCGGCGGTGTCCAGCAGAACGTCGATGGGGGACCCAGTGCGGCTGGGGATGAAGCTCTGGTGGTACTCGTCGCAACTGGCGACCAGCGCGGTCGAGACGATGGCGAGCAGGGTGGAGTTGAGTCGCCATGAGCGCAGCGACCTCGGCCCGCGCAGGTCGAGCGTGTGCAGCCACGCGCGGAGAAAGGTGAAGGCCACCAGGCCGTAGCCGACGAAGTGGCCGGTCTTGCGCAGATAGTGATGGTAGAGGTCCCAGGAGCTGTCGTTGATATGGCCAAACCAGCGCTCGATGATAGGCCGCAGAATACTGCTGGTGTTCTGCGAGGAGAGGGCGCTGGTGGACTCGACGCAGATAATTGCCACGGCGATGACGACCGGAGTCCAGACCTTGAACCACCACTGCCAGCTTGCTTCCGATGGCTGCTGCCGCAAAGGCTTATAGAAGAATACTGGGCGCATCAACCTGAACTTTCAGCAAAACAGAATTGCGGATTCTTTGCGATCTACTCTGCGTGGTAGTTGGGGGCCTCGCGGGTGATGATGACGTCGTGGACGTGGCTCTCGCGCAGGCCGGCGTTGGAGATGCGGATGAAGTGCGCGTTGGCCTGCAACTCCGCGATGGTGGCGCAGCCCAGGTATCCCATGCCGGAGCGCAGGCCGCCGACCAACTGATAGACCATCGCCTCCAGCGGGCCGCGGTGGGGCACTCGGCCTTCGATGCCCTCGGGGACAAACTTGGCGAGGCGGTTCTGGCCGCTGGTCTCGCGCGAGGTGAGGTTCTCGCGTTCGGTGCTGGCGGCTTCGGTCATGTCTTCCGCGCTCTGGAAGTAGCGTTCGCCGGAGCCCTGCGCCATCGCGGAGAGCGATCCCATGCCGCGGTATGCCTTGAAGCTGCGGCCCTGGTAAAGAATCGTCTCGCCGGGCGACTCGTCGACTCCGGCAAAGAGCGAGCCGATCATGACCACGTTGGCGCCCGCCGCAATCGCCTTCGTCACGTCGCCGGAGTACTTGATGCCTCCATCGGCGATGACCGGGATCCCGTGCTTAGCGGCGGCGCGCGCGGCCTCGGTGATGGCGGTGATCTGCGGCATTCCGGCGCCGGTGACCATGCGCGTGGTGCAGATGGAGCCGGGGCCGATGCCCACCTTGACGGCGTCCGCGCCGGCGTCGATCAGGGCCATTGCGCCATCGTAGGTGGCGACGTTGCCAGCCATCAGGTCGGTGTCTGGGAATTGTTTTTTGACGGCGGCGACGGCAGCCAGCACGCGCGAGGAGTGGCCGTGGGCGCTGTCGATGGCCAGCGCGTCCACGCGCATCTCGATCAACGCGGCGGCGCGTTCCAGAAAGTCTCCGGTGGCGCCGATCGCTCCGGCGACGCGCAGGCGGCCCTTGTTGTCCTTGGATGAGTTGGGGTACTTCAGCTTCTTCTGGATGTCCTTGACGGTGATGAGGCCCTTCAGCTCGTACTCGTCGTTGACCACCAGCAGCTTTTCGACGCGGTGCTGGTGCAGGATGTGCTCGGCCTCCTCCAGCGTGGTGCCCACCGGGACGGTGATGAGGTTCTTCTTGGTCATCACGTCGTCGATGGGGATGTCGGTGCGCGAGACGAAACGCAGGTCGCGGTTGGTGAGGATGCCCACCAGGCGGCCCTTGCGCGTCACCGGGACGCCGGAGATCTTGAAGCGGCGCATCAGCTCCAGCGCGTCGGCGATGGGCTGCTCAGGCGAGATAGTCACCGGATCGACGATCATTCCGGATTCAGAGCGCTTGACCTTGTCGATCTCGCCGGCCTGCTGCGCGATGGTGAGGTTGCGATGGACGACGCCGATGCCTCCCTGCTGGGCCATGGCGATGGCCAGGCGCGACTCGGTGACCGTGTCCATGGCGGCCGAGATGAGCGGGGTGTTGAGCGTGATGTTGCGCGTGAGCTGGGTCTGCGTGTCGACCTGGTTGGGTACCACCTCGCTGAAGGCGGGGACCAGCAGGACATCGTCGAAGGTGAGTGCTTCGGGGATCGGGGAGTTGATCATATCTTCCGTTCTGGCCCGCGGCTATGGTGGAATTCTCGCGGAGGGTTTGGTTGATTGTAGAGTCGAGCGGGTGTGAGAGCAAATGCGGGGAGCTCGATTCTGAAGGTTGAGGCATTCGGTCGGAGATCATGACGGAAGAGAGTCCAGATTTAAATCAATTCTCCTCAACAATAAAAAAAATAAAAATAGTCTAGACCTAAGTGCTTTGTAATCAATGCTTATACGGTTTGCCTCCGCAAAGTCTTGCATAAAGAAGGGTTACAGGCCAAGAATAAGAAAACAAAGGCGCGAAGGAGGGTTCGGGAGTTTGTTTTCTTCTCAGCTACTTTAAGGATAGCAGGTTGGACATAACTACTATGCCAACTATTTTTAGGAGGGAAGTGATTGGTGTAGTGTGGTTTAGAGGAATTTTGGAGGGTTGAGGGGCTTGACAAACGGATTTGCTAGGACTTTTGGGGAAAAGTCTTCCCCGGTCTGATACATTTTCTGCATCATGTGGAAATACTTGGTACTGTTCGCAGTCATCTTCGGGTTGGCAGTTTACGTAGCCCGTCAAGATGAGCGCGCCTCCCTGCAAGCCGCAGAGCTTCACAAATCGGCTATCCCCGCTAAACCCGATGAACAGCATCCCCAAGAAAACATACCCTACCCCGAATGGAACTCCCCAAGTTGGTACAGCTTCTTCCGTTGGCCAAACGGGACGACAGCATGGGCTATCATCCTGACCCTCATGGCTATTGCTGAACAGACGAAACACACCGCTAGATCGGCTGATGTAGCCAACAAAACTCTTATTTCCACCTTGCGCCCTAAGCTCATCGTTCGTAAGATTGCGATTTGCGAGGGCACACGAATACCTGTTATGGGGACTCCAGATGCCAAACCTTGGGAAGTGGAGTTTGACATTGCGAACATAGGGACAGGTACAGCCAACGTGCTGGATTACAAGTTCTTTATTGAGCGATTTGAGCCAGATGTGCAGCCCGACAGAATCGAATACGTTGGGGGCTCGGTTCCATTTACCTTGGAGCCGGGAGAGGATTGCCGAAAGTCGATCCCTATGCCGAGCGATTTGATAAATATCCTTCGGATTCTGGGCAGAGATGGGTTGTCCAAGGGATACCAGCAAACCGACCGCATTTACTTTTATGGCATTGCTGAATACGCTGACGCCTCTGGGACGAAGCGAAACATGGCCGTTTGCCGTCACTATATCAATTCGATGTTGAGTTTCAAAGCGGTTGATGACCCCGACCGAGAGTATTCCGAATAAAGCCAGAATCAACGCACATATTTGAAAAGCAGACACTACCGGAAGCGCGGTGGAATTGAAATTTTCCGGGAATAGGCGTATGTTCGAAGAGCGAACAAGTTTGTTCCGCTGTTCGGTAAGTAGCCGTGTGCGCACCGGCAAACCGGCCCCAACCAGCACACTGGCCGGGAACCCGGGAAATGGCGGAAGAGATGAGTGGGCGAAAGCCCACTTTTTGTTGCTCCAAAGACGGTTTGGCGAACCTCGGCGGCATCTTATACAAAACGCTGGCTGAAAAGGGCGTTATGGCATTGCAGATGGATGAGATCCGGCGGCTGGCAGAGAGGGTTGCAGCATCTCACCATCTGGAGGTTGTGGAGGTTGAGTTTGGCGGCGGCGGCAAGAGCCGGGCGCTGCGGGTCTTTGTAGAGAAGGACGCGGCCGAGCGGAAGAAGCTTGCGGCGCGGGCCGAGGCTGGAGAGGCAGTGGATCTGCCGAAGGGCGTTCCGGTGGAGTTGCTCAGCGGCGTGACGCATGAGGATTGTGCGGCGTTTGCCACCGACTTTGGCACGCTGCTGGATGTGGAGGACGTGGTCCCGGGAGCGGAGTACACGCTCGAAGTCTCTTCCCCGGGACTGGAACGGAAGCTCTCGCGGGCGGAGGAGTTTGAGAGGTTCGCCGGGAGCCTGGTGAAGGTGAAGACGTATACGCCGGTGAACGACAGCCGGATGTGGACGGGGCGGTTGACGGGCTTTGCCGACGGCGTATTGAGGATCGACCTGGCTGCGGTGAAGCAGAAGGGCAAGGCCAGAAAGGCGGCGGTTGCCGGGACGATCGAGATTGAGTTGAGCAATGTGGAGAAGGCGAATTTAGTGGTTGAATTTTAGTTTCGAGGTTCGAGGTTCAAAGAATTAGACGGATTCGAAGGTGAGTGAAGCGATGGCGAGTGTTCTGTACCAGTCGATCGAGGCGTTAAGCCGGGACAAAGGCATCGAGCCCGAGATTGTGGTGGGCGCGGTGGAGGATGCGATCGCCCTGGCGACGCGCAAGTTCTATAAGACGCAGGAGAACATGCGCGCCGAGATGGACAAGGAGACGGGCGAGATCCGCGCTTATGTCTATAAGACCGTGGTCGAGGGGCCGGAGCAGGTCGAGGACGAGATCAACCAGTTGACGCTGGATGCTGCGCGCGCGCTGGCCCCCGAGGTCGAGGTGGGCGGAGAGCTGCGCTTCTACAAGGACACCACGCCGCTGGGCCGGATTGCGGCGCAGATGGCCAAGCAGGTCATCTTCCAGAAGGTGCGCGAGGCCGAGCGCGACACGGTCTTCCTGGAGTACAACCACCGCGCGGGCGAGGTCCTGAACGCGACGGTGAAGCGCCTGGAGCCGATGGACGTGATCTTCGACCTGGGCAAGGCCGAGGCGCGAATGCCCAAGCGCGAGCAGAGCCGGCTGGAGCAGTTTGCCGTGGGCGAGCGGGTTCGCGTGGTGCTATTGCGCGTGGACCGCGCGGCCAAGGGGCCGCAGGTGATTGTGAGCCGCGCCGCGCCGGGGTTGGTGCAGAACCTCTTTCAGAGCGAGGTCCCGGAGATATACGACGGCACGGTCTCGATCAAGGCCATTGCGCGCGAGGCGGGCGAGCGCACCAAGATCGCGGTGCTGAGCCGCGACAAGGACGTTGACCCGGTGGGCGCCTGCGTGGGCATGAAGGGGATGCGCGTGCAGTCGATCATCCGCGAGCTGCGCGGCGAGAAGATCGACATCATCGAGTTCTCCGAGGAGATCACGACCTTTGCCGAGAAGGCGCTGCAACCGGCCAAGGTAAGCAAAGTTTCGATCACCAATCTGGAGGAGAAGCAGATCGAGGTGATCGTCGACGATACGCAGCTTTCGCTGGCCATCGGCAAAAAAGGACAGAACGTCCGTCTGGCGGCGAAGCTGCTGGGCTGGAAGATCGACATCAAGAGCGAGGAAGAGAAGCGGCAGGAGGTCGAGCAGCAGATGCAGGAGATGGGCGGCGGCGCGACCACGCCGATCGAACAGATCGGCGAACTGGGCGAGGCGATTCAGGTGAAGCTGATCGCGGCCGGGATTACGACGGTCGAGGAGCTGGCCGACATGACGCCGGAGCAGTTGGAGGAGATCCCCGGCATCGGCGAGAAGACGCTGGAAAAGATTTCGGTTGCGGTGCGCCACTACTTCGGCCAGTACGAAGAGGGCGAGGAGCGGCCGGCCGCTGCGGAGTTGACAATCGAGGCGGGTGCGAGCGAAGAGCACGCGGCCGTGGAGACGGCGGAAGAACCCGCGGCGGAGGGTTCCGAGGAGAGCTCGGACGAGAAGACGCCGGAGGAGATTCTGCAGGCGGATGCGGACGAAGCCGGAGAGGTCGAGGAGGTCCGCGACCTTTCGACAGAGGAGATTGCGGACGCGGAGGAAACGGAGTCGGAGAGCGACGCCGTAAGCGAGGCGGACGCTCGCGAGGAGACGATTGAACTGGAGAACGATGCCGTGGACAGCCTGGTGAACCAGAGCCAGGAGGTCAGTGACGAGGGCATCGACAAGGATGGGCACGAACGTGGCTAGCGTATCGGGCCACGCACGCATGCGAATCGCCTGGGTCGCAACCGGCAGCTTTGAGAATTGCGATTTCAGGGATAATGAAGTTAATCGGATTTCTACAACATTGTGCTGGATGAGATTAAACCTTCGATGAGGCTGATATGAACAGCTAAGCGCGCAGGGGAAACGAAAAGGGACGGATGAGCAAAGTTCGCATCAACGATCTTGCACGGGAGCTGGAGGTCAAGAGCAAGTCCATCCTGGACGCT
>Ga0326727_10007446_pt1 | contig 28947 bp, 23 predicted proteins | sample MB2enrmetagenome_FD_207643 | JGI IMG/M metagenome (GOLD analysis project Ga0326727, IMG submission 207643) | Lab enriched peat soil microbial communities from McLean, Ithaca, NY, United States - MB29MY | ecosystem: Environmental > Terrestrial > Soil > Wetlands > Peat | place: USA: New York... | reverse complement strand
TCTCCTCCGTATACCGGTTGCACACCGCTATGGTGATAGTCGGGTTTAAGTTTTTGAAATGGCGTGAGATTTTTCGGGGCCGGAAGTTCAAATCCTCTGCCGCCGATTTAGCCGTGTCCCTTTCTCGTCCCGCTCGCCTGCAAACACTTACAGGGTCCATATGTCGAAGGGTTCGATTCGCATGCGCTTCCGCACCAGGGAAACCGGAAAGCCGCACTATTGCCAGCGAGAAAAAAAGCGAGTAAAAACAGCGGGCAAAACTGGACAGTTTGTTGTAAATTGTCCAGTTATACGAACTGATAAACTTCAGACAGGCTGAAACAAGTGTCTAATATGCCTTCCTTCTCCACAGTATGCCGAATAGGGCTATAGCGGTAACAATCAACACAAAAGGAGTGGCAGCAGGGACTGGGGATGGGGATGATTGCGTCGTAACTGTCCATGTCCCGAAACTAGATGATTGGTTGGGATTGAAATATTGTGCATTATCAGACGAAAAATAGCCGGGTCCCTGCCAATTATATATACTATTCGCCCACTCGTCGCCCGGCAGGCAAGATACAGTTATGCTTTCTAAGCCTGATCCCGCCCCTTCGCAGATACCCATGCCCCACTCTGACGGGACGCCTCCCGCCATATTAGAAATAGAGGGATTGACCCTTTCGCAATTACCGCCCAAGAACGCGCCGGGATCACTCAGAGATAATGTGCGCACAGTGTCGGACATCGAAAATGTTATCAGGGAAGCAATAACAAGGCCACTCGATGCGATATCGGAGGGTGACTGCGTAGTGGTGAAGTCGATAGTTACGTACATCGACGCATACGATGTCGCGAAGTCCGGTCCCGCTCCACTCGTGAAGTTCGGGGCAATGAAATTATATTTATACACGGTTTGCGCATGCGCTAACGAGATAGAGCCTGCCATAACCAGGACAGCCAAAAGCATAAGAACTATTTTGCCCTTCATCCTTCATCCTTTCTGATTTAGAAATTGTGGCCAATTCGTCCCAGGTAGCTCGGCTATCCAAAGAAGAGACCCGTGGCTTTCCGTCCTTGCCTCACGGCAGGTTGGGCTTTGGCTGGTTCCGGTGGAAATTTTTAATGAGAAGCAATTTTGCGCAGATAATCTTTCGCATGTGGTTACGGCACGGTGAAGGTTTTGTGTATTTTTCGCGCAGGTTAGGCGAAGCAAGAATAACAAACTGGACAATTGAGCGTATTTTGTCCCTAAAGGAGAAAGGGCCTTTAGGCCCCGCGCCTGTTCGCGGGCAGGCCAACAGGCCTATAACTGGACAAAAAGTGTCTGCAAAAGCACTTCGGCGAGAAGTGGTTATTCTGGGTTGGGCGGAAAGAAACCCTTCACTCATTTTTGATCCACAGCCCGTTTTCAGGAAACGGTATGTTGGGGCGAATCTGCCTCCGGTAATCGAGGCGGAGGATAGGGAGGACTGGTGACGTTTTCGCGGCACAATTGCTAATACCTATCTATTGTAAATCTACTGAAATGTCAGACGTAGAAGATTTGGCTGCCATATTGGCTTTTAGATAAATATGAAGTCCTATCGGCTCTCCATCCTTATCTCTATTAACCTTAATCAATTTGTTTTGCTCCATCCCGCGTATTACTAAATCAGTCCATTTAAGTATTTTATTAGCTCTCTTCTTAAGGTCGTTACCAGCTTTAAAATAATATAAGTACGAAGAAGACCATGTAATAAAAGCACCGCACAGAAGGCTTACAAACGGTCTAGAAATTAAATCAATAATGCCATCTATTGCAAAGGCAATATAAGAAAGAATAAGCGAACCAACAATCCAAGCAACAATATGAAGTACAGACTGTTTAATAATATTATTCTTCATTAGAATCCTCATTGAAAGTGGCTCAGCATTAGCAAGGACTCGGAGCCGCTAAAACCCGGTAAAGCGTTCGGCGCGATACCTTGAGCGATTTTGCTACATGCCCCGGGCTTTCCCCCTGCTCTATCAATTTCCGCGCGTGGTTGGTCTGTTGCGCGGATAGTAGCGGCTTGCGGCCCGTCCGCACCCCACAAGCCACAGCCGCCATCCTGCCCGCCTTTGTCCGCTCGTGAATTAGCGACTGTTCAAGCTCTGCTAATATCCCGACCATTTGCCACATGGCGCGGCCCGTGGGCGTTTCCGTGTCGATTGCTTCCGTTAGCGACCGGAAGGCCACCCCCTGCGCTTTCAGATCATCCAGCAAGGCTATGAGGTCACGCAACGACCGGCCCAGGCGGTCAAGTTTCCGGACCGTCAGCACGTCGCCAGCTTTGAGAGTCTTAAAGCACCTTGCCAACGCAGGCCGTTTGGCGTTCGCGCCGGGGGCCGTGTCGGTAAATATCTTGCCGCACCCTACCCGCTTGAGGGCCGTCAGTTGCAAGTCGGGGTTTTGGTCTTCTGTGGAGACTCGCGCGTAGCCTATTTTCATGTTGTATTTTGTCCCTGATTTATGACATTGGCAAGCCATTGATATCACAAGGCCGCGTCATAGTGTCAAAAATCTTGATTGTTTTCTAGGCACCGTGAAACACGGGACAATTAGTATTATTTTGTCCCATGTCGAAAATCGTGGTATAGGCTGGACGCGGGTTTGCCCCGCCCTTAAATACCTGAACATGAGACAAAATGATGAACGACAGGAAACACTTGGTTTCCGCCGGGGTCGATAAGCCGATTTCTGCCACCAAAGGCGGCAGAAATGAGGCCAGGGACCGTTGCCTTTTGCTTTCGATGTTCCGGCACGGTTTGCGCGTTTCGGAGGCTTGCGCCTTGCAGCTCGGCCAGGTGGACATTGAAAGCCGCGTGATGCATGTCGCGCGGCTGAAAAAAGGACTGTCCACCACGCACCCGCTACGCGCCGACGAGCTGCGCGTTATCAAGGCATGGCTCATTGAGCGTGCCAAGATGAAGCCGACCGGCAAGTCGTTTTTTGTAAGCGAACGCCGGACGGCTCTTAGCCTCAAGGGGGCTGGGCTGCGATCCGGCGTTATGGGGAACTCGGCGGGTTACCCCTGCCCGCTCACCCGCAGATGCTTCGTCGTGCTTGCGGCTTCGCCCTGGCTTACAAGGGCGCGGACATGCAGCTTATTCGGGATTATCTAGGACACAGGAATGTTCAGCGCACCGTCATTTAGACGGCGGCAAATCCGGCAAGGTTTGAGGGGTTGTAGCGCATCTAATGCCGCACGATGATTACGACGATATCGCTTGGTCAGAGGATTCTTTGCCGCGTGATCTCAAAATTGATGAGGTCAAAGAATGGCTGATCTCGGATCTTTTTACAAACGATGCTGGTGGGGTGTTTTACCAACGACAGATCGAAGTCCGCTATGAAAGAAAGTTTTTCCATTGGATCACAGGGAAGGCACTGAACGAATTAGCAGAAGAGGGGAAAATTGGAGCGGCCACGCGCAAGTATCCGCATATAAGTATTCGGTTCTATTGGATGCGCAAGAATAGGTACTGGACGCGAAGGGCCAATACGGTAGAGAAACTCGTAATGCGTTTTTCTGACCCGCAATTTACGAACGGGTTAGGACGACACGGGGAGACTATGTTTGACGCGGCCTTGCCCCGGGGTGGATTTATGCCTTGTGCTAAGAACGTTAAAGCATGGAACGGTAAAGCATGGCTCAAAACGGATCATGATCTCGACCGGGTATTTACGCGAGATGGGGTTAATTATGGGATCGAGATTAAGAACACCCTCAGCTATATTGATCGTTTTGAAATGCGCACCAAGTTAGATATGTGTGATTTTTTGGGGCTGGTTCCTTTGTTTATTATGCGCATGGCCCCGGCGAGCTATATTGAGGAGATTCGTTCGCGTGGTGGTTATTCGTTGATCTTTGAATGGCAACTTTACCCTTTTGGTTATGAAAAGTTCGCGGCCGAAGTGCGGGAGCAATTGGGCCTTAAAGTGGATTCTCCGCGAGCCATTCAGGAAGGAACTATTCAGCGGGTTGCGAATTGGCACGAGGCCAGGTTGAGAGCGAAGAACAAGTGAATATTAATAATATTCACAGAGAGTGTTGGCTAAGGCAGTGAAATACATAGTGAAGTTCGGTGCCCCTATTAATACAAGTTGTCTACCTGGCAGTTAGCTGCCAGTCGCCAAAATTTAGTCACACATCATAAGTTTCGACACTAAACGGCATTCTGCGGATGCCGTTCGCGGATGCACAAGTGCCAGTTTTCGACGCGGATTTCGAAAATGGCCCGCTGGCAATCTGTAAGCCAAACTTATGCATAGTTTCAGTTCCAGAACCTTTAAATGTCGCACGGGGCGTAGCTCGTCGCCGGTTCAACTCGCTCCTTCTCTTTCCCGTGGTCCGCAAGTGGTCCGATAGTCAAGAGTTGCCGCTTAAGATGGCGGAAGAACTGCAAAAGATTTCAGACTCGGAGGTTCAAATCCTCTCGCGCCGATATTTTATAACGGCACTCGAGTTCCTCGAGAAAAGGCTTCCTGGGCCGAGTTCGGCTGAAGGCGTGTTCACTATCAAGAAGCAAGCGAAATGTATTTTATTTCTTTTCGCCCGTGACGTCATAAACCCAGCTCAAAGCTGCGGAGGTGGTTGGAAACCCTATGGTGCTCGTAAGCAGCATTATCGTGTGGAAGATCTCTTCGGGTGTTGCTCCGGCCTTCATCGCCCTCCTGGCATGGCTGTGGACCGAGCCCTCGGAGCGAATCGCCGCCGCGGCCGCCAACTGAATCAATTGGGACGTCTTCTCGTCCAACGGCCCCTGTTTCCTGACGGTTTCGCCGAGTTGCTCCAGCGCCGCGATGTATTCCCTGTGCGCTTGTTTTGTCTGGCTGTACCACTTTGGATAACCTTTTTCGGTCATGACACGCCCTCCTGGTCTTTTAGACCGTTGCCTCGGCCTTGCTAACTCTTACCCCAAAATCCCATGCATCATGGTTAAGGACTGGATAGGGTAGAGTCAAATAAAATGGGTCTTTCGGCAAACGCGTACCTGGACAGTTTGCACGCGAAGCCGCGAAGTCGCGAAGAAGAGTGAGCAGGTTAGATGCATTACCGGGAAATTGCGTAGGCAGTAGCGGGAGGTCGCTTCGCTCCAAATGTGAAGGGTGAGGTGAGAAGGGTAGAGATTTGGTTCATCCGGCAACCGAGTACCTGCAGACGAGAAAGGGCAGCATCCGTCTGCTGTGAACTCGCCCTGTGGGGGATTTTGAGTTTCTTGCCCTGAAAGGGCTGCATAGGGTAGCCCAGGGTATTTGAGAACCGCACCAGCCTGGGGAGAACAGAGCCGCAAATTAGTTGTAATACCCTGAAAGGATTAGATAAAAAGAGTATTCAGGATTAAAATCACGGGGTGCTCGAACATCAAAGGATCGGCTATGCAACCCCTTCAGGGTAAGAACTGGTTCTTGTTGGCGTCACAACCCCAGGGTGGCGCTCCTCTGACCCTGGGCTATTATATGCAGCCCCCTCGGGGCAAAAATCCGAACCACAGGTACTCATTTGCCGGAAGACCCAATAAAATCACGGGGCATGCCACCCATTCACCAATTCACCCACGCACCCGCTCGCACTTCACTCTTCACTCTTCACCCTTCACCCTTCACTCCTCACCCTTCACTCCTCACTCTTCCCCTACTCACAAATTCACCAGTTCTTCAATTCCAATCGGTTTTACCCTCGGCCTCCGTTCCAGCCTCCCTTTGAGCTTCGGGAAGAGATCGAGGTCCGTATGAGGCAGGAAGAGCGCGGCGATGTAATGGGCCATGAAGGACGGCGTCTCGGAGAGTTCGAAGTTCGTCATCTTTTTCATTACGTTGACGACGTCTTTTCTGATCTGGTTGGTCAGCGCACACATTCTTGCGCCGAGCAGCGAGCCGTTGCCGATGTAGGTGATCTTGTCCGGATCGATTTCAGGAAGAAGCCCTATCGACATGGCCATTTCAATGTCTATGTGGCTGCCGAATCCGCCGGCAAGGATTATTCGGTCAAGATCCGCTATTTTTAGGCCCACCTCCTTGAGCAGTGTCTGGCACCCGCTGTATATGGCCCCTTTTGCGCGGATAAGGTTCCCGATATCATTTTCCGTTATAACGATGTCCCTGCCGATTGGCGTCTTTTTCGCCCGCGCCAGTATGTATTCATAAATGCCGTCTTTTTCCCTGAGCCTGTCCGATTTGCGGTCGCGGTCGAATTTTCCGATATTGTCGATGATTCCCGCTTCGAAAAGCCTTGCCACAATACTGATCAGGCCGGACCCGCATATGCCCCTTGGCCTCATGTTTCCCACTGTCAGGATCATTGGCTCCAGGCTATACGGATCGACTGAGAAGTCCTCGATTGCGCCCTGCTCGGCACGCATGCCGAATTGGATGCCGCCGCCTTCGAAGGCAGGTCCCGCCGAACATGCTGCGCAGACCAGCCAATCCCTGTTGCCGATCACGATCTCGGCGTTTGTGCCTATGTCTATGAAAAGTGAGAGCTGATCGGAGAGATGTATTCCCGAACCCATCACACCGGCGACGATGTCCCCGCCGATGAAGCTGGAAATGGAAGGAACGACGAGCGCGGTCGCATGGTCGGCCACGTCGAGCCCCAGATCGACGGCCCGTACGGCCGGATAAAGAGTTGCCGCAGGCACGTAGGGGGATAGCCTGATGTGGCTGGGGTCGATTTGCAGAAGGATCTGTAACATCGTGGTATTGCCGGCAAACGTAATCGTGGAGACTTGCTGGCGATCGACCATGGAGTCCTGCATTACATAGTCGATTATCCTGTTTATGGTCCCTATGACGACTTTGTGCAGGGTATCGAGTCCCCCCGGCTTTTCCGCGTATATGATCCTCGAGATAACGTCTTCGCCGTAGCTGATCTGGCCGTTGAAGTCTCCATACTCGGCCAGCACGCTACCCGTAATGAGATCCATCAGTTGTCCGTAAACGGTCGTGGTGCCGATATCAATGGCTATCGCAAAATTTCTGCCTGTGGTGTCTCCGGGCTCTATGTTGATGATATGGCTTTTCCCGCCCTCGAAAACCGGCCGGTCGAGGGTCACGGTAACCTTGAAGCCCGCTTCTCTCAATATCCCCGGAATCTTGCGAATGACCGGGAGCCGTACCACAAGCCTGTGTTCGTCGTGTTTGAGCCTGAGAAAACCGACAATACGTGACGTATCGGCGAGATTGTCGGCGCTTGTCGGCTCAGGCAGTTCAAGGTACCTTTTCTCGACGGGAGGTATGAAAAGACCCTTGCTCTTCAGGTCATCCAGGTTCATCTGCTGGATTCGGGCGGTACGCCTGGGGGGGACCAGGTTCAGGACGCTCGCGTCCATTTCCGATTCGACCGGAACTCGAACGGTCAGATCGCTCTTGATCCGGCACAGGCAGGCAAGCCTGTAACCGGCATCGATGTCCTCGCTGCTGAGAAGGTCCGAGATGCCCCCTTCTACCCGGCCTTTTTCGATTGTTACCCTGCATTTCCCGCAAAACCCCTCCCCGCCGCAGGACGCATTCACGTGGACCCCTGCCTCCATGGCGGCGTGGAGGACATTGCCGGACTCGGCAAAGCTTATTTCCTTATCGTGAGGTAAAAATTTGACTTTATAAGTTTTCATTTCGAGTTTTCCGCTCCCCGGTAGGAGCAATCTAAAACCAAAAAGGGACAACTGAAGAAGCGCAGCGCGGTGGATGAAGAAGTGCCGCGAGGTGGAGGAAGGAGCGTAGCGCCGTGGACAAGAACCGAGAACACACAAATGTTTTTGGATAAATAAGCAGCCGCCGAAATCGAAAGCAATTGAGCGCTCAGTTCATCCCAAATCGGACAGATACGGAATTACCTGAACGCTCATCCATCCGCGCCTCGTATTTCTATAGATTTTCTCCGGAAAAAGCAAGAATTCCGGATTCAAGTTCTCAAAATCCCCAATTCAAAACCATCTCTGTCAATCCTGTTAATCTTGTTAATCCTGTCTAAAGTCTTTTCTCTGCGTCAAAAAGACATTCTTTCACGCGAAGACGCGTTTTTTGACGTCGAAGAACGCGAAGAAGTCCCAATGAGACATGAATAACTGCTTCTAAGAGACTTGATGGGTTGCGCTTCGCTCCACCCATCCTACGGATCTACGGGTATTTCATGGTTTCAGGGTGTCCCGTGGAGACATGAACTGCTTCGGTGAATGATTACCCGATATACACGCGTGGCACACGCCCGGAAACGGCGCAGGTCAATTCGTAGGGAATCGTTCCTATTCGCTCGGCCACATCGAGCACCTGGATAACCCCGCCGGGCGATTCTCCCCACAGCAGGGCTTCGTCACCGACTTCAACGGGACCGTTTTCAACGTTAACCATGATGTAGTCCATCGTTACCGTGCCGACGATCGGGTAGCGCCTGCCCCGGATCAAAACTTCTCCGTTGTTTGTGAGCCTGCGGCTCAGGCCGTCCGCATATCCAATCGGCAAGACGGCGATCTTTGTGGGCCCGGACGTTGTCCACCGTCTGCCATAGCTCACGGGGTGTCCCCCGGGCATTTCCCGCAGGTGAGAGACATACGTTTTCAATGACATGACCTGCCTGGGCCGGATGCACCGGGAAGTCTCATTTGACGGGTAATGACCGTACATCAGGATTCCGGGCCGAACGGCGTCGAAATAGCTCTCCGGAAGGTCGAGGATCGCCCCGCTTGCAGCCATGTGAACGATCTCCGGTCTTTTCGCGAGCTTCCCGGACACTGCAAGCACTTCCCGGAATCTTGAAAGCTGAAGGTTCGCATAGCTCTTGTCTTTTTCGTCTGCCGTCGAAAAGTGGGTGTAAAGCCCTTGCCACATGCAGGCCTTTGATTCTGCCAGCCGGTCGAACAAATCGGCGGCCTTGTGTAAAAGAAGCCCTACTCTTCCCATTCCCGAATCGAGCTTGAGATGCACGCCTGCGCGCATCCCCGAATCGCCGCAGGCCTTCTCGACCCAGCTCAGATCCTGCCCTCCGAAAATGGTGATGATAAGGCCTGCTTTTACAGCCTGTACAATATCGTCCGGAAAGATCCTGCCAAGGATGAGGATATGCTGGGTGACCCCGCTTTCCCTGAGCTCCATCGCCTCCTCGAACCTGGCGACGGCGAACATGGCGCACCCTTCCCGGGCAAGCCGTTTCGCAACCGGTATAGCGCCATGTCCGTAAGCGTTCGCCTTGATTATTGGAATCAAGGCCGAAGGATAGACCTTTTCGCGAATGCACCCGATATTATGGGCAAGGTTATCAAGATTTATTTCCGCATAGGTCTTGAAGCTCATGAAATCCCCAAAGTCAAAAACAATTCACCGCAGAGAACGCTGAGAAAACAACAACTTATACACAAAATCTTGTTCAAAAAACAAGAAGATGCGGGATAGTAGTACGAATATCTTGGAGCAGCATAGCCGCAACCAAAAGACGAAAAGCAATTCACCGTTCGATAATTCCAAAAACCCGGTGGCCTGCTCCGAAGGGCTAGGGTCGATCTTTAGAGATCGCTGAGACCGCCGAGAAAAACGCAGTGAAATAACATAAGCTTAGCCCGTATGCTTGCCAAAATTTCAAGTATTTGCATGTTAGCAATGCAGAGAAAGCAACGATTTATACACAAAATCCTGTTCAAAAACCAAGAAAATGCAGAATAGAGGCGCAGGGTGGGCTAAGCGGACGCTCTGCTTCGAGGAAGACTTGATGGGTTGCGCTTCCGCTGCACCCATCCTACGGGTCTTATACGTGGTCATCCGGGCCATCCGTGGTTTAATTCTTTTAAAAAACAACACGGGAAACCACGGATTGCACGAATATCACGGATCAGGCCATTGTGCCCATCAGCGCACCAACGCGTCCAGCGCAGATCTTTCTTCTCGAATATGAATCATTTTTATCCGTGGTCATCCACCCCGCCTGGCTCCCATCCGTGGTTTAAATCCTATATGTAATATATAGCCTGTCTTACGAGGATTAGACCAGCCCCGGGTATCAGTTTCTCGGCGATTCAAACGCCGCCTCGCTGTCGAACCGCCTGGCGGCGCCTTTCCCGCACGGCTTTTGAGCCATCTTTTCTATCACATCCAGGTATTCTTCGGAACGGTCGAGATAAAAAGAAAGGGTCTTTGCGAATCTTTTCCCCACGATCCCGTCGATAAGCAACTGGCTCACCTCCGGCTTTCGTTTCAGCACGGATTGCGAACGGAGCAGGATCTGGCGCTCTTCCTGCGACATCCCCTGCAGCAGCGCGCACAGCACGTCTCGCGCTCGCGGCTGGTACATCCAGAAGTAGAGCAGGTCCAGGGCGTTCATTATGATGATCTTTTCAAGTTCGCAGGCTTCCGAACTCAGCTTCAGCATGAAGTCCCTCGGCGATTCCAGCATCTTCAAAACGTCGGCTTCCGGATACAGCAACTCCAGTTGCGCGTAGGTATCGAATAACTGCCTCAGCTTGGTGGCATAGTCGCCCTCGCGCATCTTGATGAACTCATGGCGGTCCGCCAACCCTTCGATAACTCCGGCGACGCAATCCGAAGCGGTTTTGGATATGATGGCAGCCCACTTCTCGAGCATGCCGGATATGTCCACAACGCCAAAGGCTGCCATGGCGCTTCCGGCCGCGAAGTTGAGAAAAACGGCCAGCGGAATCGACAGGACCGTTCGGAACAGGTTGGCGGTGGCGACTGTCCCTGGAAACCCGCGCCACATGTTTTGGCTGAAGGTATAGATCCCATTGGCGACAGCCACGACCGTATAGAGCATTAACGGGTTGGTGGAGGTGGTAATCCCGAAAGAACGATCTAGGATAAGCGTTTTAACGACATAGTCGAGCAAGGGGACCGATAAGCCGGTAAAGAGCAGCGAATCGCTGAGCCTTCCCCATTTGACATAGCTGTCCCACTTGAGAAGCGGAGACGGCCGGATTCCTCCGGCGCCGAACACCATTTGGAGGATGTTCCGCAGACCTGTTATTCCAAACCAGATCAAGCCCCCGAACCAGGCAAGCACCCACCAGTCCTTCGTCAGGTAGAAGGTGGCGAAAGCCGGAACGAAACCGACTATAATTTTTGTGGCGTTCTGCAGAATGCTGTTCACATAGTCCCATGATATTTGCGTCTTAGGCGCTCCGGTTGGGGGAAGAATCTCGAGGCCGTTGCCAGCATCCTCGCTGACGCCCCCCAGAGTAACGATATTGCCATTGGGAACTATGCGCGTCGAGAGTTCGCTGACTTCCCAGCCTTCTTCACGCTTCAGCCCTATGCGGCGCAGCCCTGGTATATGGCTGAGAATACTTCTGACCAGGTGGAACAAACGGTGAGTACTCCTTTGCGGGACGTAGGTTGTTCGAAAGAAAGCGTCTATTCGTACGGGAATCATCAGCCTCTGAATACCGGCCGAACGCCTTACCTCCCTCTGTGATCTCACTGGAAGCGTCCCTAATACGGCAAGACCCATCCCGTGAAGGTGGAGGGAATGGCCGGTGGAATCGCTTCCGATTCTCGATCGCAGTACCCCTCCCTTATAGTATGCCCGTAGTGTTGAGATGTTCCGCAGGATATTATGGAATTTTGCAATCCGCTCCGGGCCGTACCTGTTTGAAGCTTCCACGCGCTCGATTATTGCGCGGATGTATTTCTTGAGGCCTATTATATTTCCATCGTTTATGGCCCTCTGCAATTCGTTGATCTCGTGATAATGGATGTTCTTCTTTAAGGAGAAATCTTTAAGATTGAAAATCTCAAAATAGCTGATCGCACCTTTACATTCGTAGAGCAGTTCCAGCACGTCTTCGGCTTTTAGATCGCTCAAGTTGAGCGTTATCCGGTAGCGCGCCCGCAGCCTGTTCAAACGTTCGAACAGCTCGCAGGGGGTCAAATTTAGAAGCTTCGGAATATCGGGACCTTCCCGGGGAACATGCGGGTCCGGAATCTCCGGGTTTTGCGCAGGCCTCAGAAAGCGATCCGCCAACGCCTCCGAGTCAAGCTTGTTCATCTCGTCGACAAGAGAGACGATTTTATTGCGTTCCTCGGCGGAAGCCTGCTCGAAGATGTGCCTCAGCTCTTCAACCCTCGCGCGCATTACCGGCAGCAGGTTGTCATGAATGTACTTTGCCAGGTGAAGTATCGAAGGCTGACCGGCGCCGACATAGGAAAGAAAGGCGGCCTGATCTAGAGGACCCAGGTTCAGCCCGTAGCTTTCATTTATTTTCAGCCGATGGCGCCGGTTGAATTCATCGAGAATTGCGAGAACATATTGGCGCTGATAAACTGAAACCTGCCTCCCCTCCTCCATAAAAAATTTCGTCCGCCGCGCGGCAAGAAAGGACATGAAATCCTTGGAGTCGGAAAACCCTCTCGGCACATAGATGAGCTGAATATAGCGGTCATAAAACCTGGCTGAAAACTCGATGCCGATCCGCACGGTGACACCCATTATCTCGGCGGCTTCCAGAAGTTCTTCGGCGGCGCTCGGCGGAACGTAGTTGTAGTATATTACAGTGAGATGCCGGATGCCTTTGATCCAGGCGTCCATAATAAGATGAGAAGGCGATTTGCGCCCTTTGGTATTGGAATCGTGAACGTGATCGTCGAAGGAGACCTGGTTCCATTCTTCGGGCATCTCGAGCAGATAATACCGGCGCAGAAGGGAGCGGATTGCCCGTGGCTTGCCGATTACGGCCATGCGGAAATCATGGGCCAGTTTCAATTGCCCGAGTCTGTTGCCGCGGGTCCGCACCATTTCTTTCATGATCTCCAGCAGGACCCGCGCAGCATTTTTCTGCATATCCGCTTCCCCGCTGTGCATGACTTCGTCGCGCAGGCAGCGCAGGGCAGTTATGCGCTCGTCGGCTTTTCCGGCTTCCAGGGACTCCAACAGCCTTAAGGCGGCATAGGCCATTCGCAGACCGGGCGAGGCCGCCAGCTCTTTGATCCCGCGCGGATGAAGGTATGGGTAGAGGAGGTTTTTCAGATATCGCAGGGATTCCTTGTGGTCCAGTACGTCGTTTACGAGACCCAGCAGCTCGTAGTCGCGATTATCGAAAAGGATTTTCGGGATTTCCTCTCCCATGACGTTTTCCCGGTTTCCATGCAGATGAGAATACAGCCCGTGGTGTGCAAAACTCGCACAACCCCTTATGCAATGGATGTGCCCTTTTTTGTTATTTTGATCTTGTGGGTTCTAGAAAGACCTTCGGAGACTGAGTTTATCACTAAATATCGAACATGTACAAAAAAGCAATAACGCATCTCCCTTTGAAAAGTATAACCGATTGCGGAGCACCAGCCTCGCCGATTGCCTTGACAAGAGAATTGGTGCAATGATAACAAGTAATTATAGTCCCGCTTCGCTTGGATACGGGCTGGACCTGGACGGAACGGCGCCCGGATACGAATCTGGAGCTAAGGGCTTTGCCGTAAATAAGCCTCTTAGGGATTGCGCCGAATAAGGTTTTATTTACGGACAAGCCCTAAACCTTCACCTAAAGGGAGCGAACATGCGCATCATCGAAAATGTTACCGAGATGCAGCGGCTGGCGGACACCTGGCGCGCTCAGAGCGAGCGCCTGGCCCTGGTACCCACCATGGGTTTTCTCCACAAGGGCCACCTCGCGCTGGTGCGCAACGCCCGAAAACTGGCGACAAAGACAGTGATCAGCATTTTTGTGAACCCTACCCAATTTGCGCCTAACGAGGATTTCGGCAGCTATCCGCGAGATCTTCAGCGCGACATCGACCTTGCGACCGCCGAGGGGACTGACGTGGCGTTTGTCCCAAGGACGGACGAGATGTATCCGGAGGGGTTCCAGACATATGTGAACGTAACCGAGGTGACCCGCAACCTTTGCGGCCGGAGCAGGCCGATCTTCCTTCGCGGTGTCGCCACCGTAGTGAGCAAACTTTTCCACGCCGTGAAACCCCATATCGCCGTATTTGGAGAAAAAGACTTTCAGCAGCTTGTAACTATAAGGCGTATGGTCAAGGACATGAATATGGATATCGCCATCGTCGGCCACCCGATAGTCCGGGAAGAAGACGGCCTGGCCATGAGCAGCCGGAACGCCTATCTCAAGGTTGAGGAACGGCCTGCAGCCCTGCGGCTGAACCGCTCTCTGAGAGAAGCTCAAAAACTGGTCGATTCGGGAGAAAGAGATGCACAGAAGATTTTGAAGGCCGTGAACGATTGCCTTACAACCGGTGGCGGCGCAACTGTCGATTATGCGAAGCTTTGCAACCCTGAGACTATCGAGGACGTGGAGCGCATCGGCGGGCCGACTCTGCTCGCCCTGGCCGTATGGGTGGGAAAAACCCGCCTGATAGATAACTGTGTTCTTGAGGTTCCAGCGTAGTCTAAGAACAAATACAACGCTGGCTTAATATAGTGCCTGATCTTTAATGGGTTTGCGGGGGTCCAAAACGAATTTATCCTCGGGAGGAAGAGGAAGATGAAACTCAGAAGAATCGTTTTTATCCTTGGATTTGTCCTGGCCCTGGCAGGCGTCACCCGGTCCGACTCCGGGACGATGAGCGTTCAGGTGAAAGAAGGACAGCTTAGATCGACGCCCTCTTTTCTTGGATCTATTGTGGGACCTGTTTCATACGGTGAGCGGGTTGAGACCATGCAGACTCAGGGGGACTGGCTTGAGGTAAAAAGCCCGAAAAACCTCAGAGGCTGGATACACAAGTCCGCGCTCACCACCAAGCAGGTGGTGCTCAATTCCGGCGGGAAGGCTCAATCTGCCGCAAGCAGCCAGGAAGTCGCCCTGGCGGGTAAGGGCTTCAACGCAGACGTCGAGGCCCAATACAGGAAAAACAACGCTGCAGTTGATTACACCTGGGTCGATCGCATGGAGACCATGAGGGTATCCAGAGACCAGATGATAAGTTTCCTGGACCAGGGAAAACTAAAGCCCTCGGAAGGAGGCAAGAAATGAGGCTGTCCAAAGAATCTTCCATAGCTTCACTGGTCTTTTTCTGCGCGCTTCTTTCCGTTCTATGCTTCTGCATGTGTGAAAGACCGGGCTGGGCCGGTTTTTCCGACATAGTCGGCGGTGTAACGGACAACGTGCTGCCCGGCCAGGCCGGATCGGCCGTAAAAGCCGCGGTGGCTCTCGGCAAATCATTCCAGGACATCACACCGGAGCAGGAATATTATATAGGCAGGGCCGTGGCTGCAAACGTCGTTTCGACATATCCACCCAGCCCGAACGACCGGTTCGACCTGTACCTGAACACCCTCGGACAAACCCTTGCAGAGGCTTCCGACAGGCCGGAAACTTTCGGCGGGTACCATTTCCTGCTGCTGGACTCATCCGAGATAAACGCCTTTGCCGCCCCTGGCGGCCTGATACTGGTCACGCGTGGAATGGTCCGGCTGTGCAAGACGGAAGACGATCTTGCGGCAGTGCTTGCCCATGAAATATCGCACGTCCAGGGACAACACGGACTGAAATCGATAAAGAACAGCAGGCTGACGACCGCTTTCACCATAATCGGATCTGAGGCTGCAAAATCCTACGGCCCGGCTCCACTTTCGAAGCTCACCGAAGTGTTCCAGGGGTCTATTACCGACATCACCTCCACCCTTATGAAAAGCGGCTATTCACGTGACCTCGAACGGGAGGCGGATAAAGGGGCAGTCACCATCCTCAGGCGCGTTGGATATGATCCCGGCGCCCTCATCATCATGCTGACCGAGATGAAAAAGCAGCTCAAACCCGGAGGGCTGGACTTTGCCAAAACACATCCCGACCCGAAAGACCGCATTGAAGACATAAGGCCTCTCGTGGGGAGCGGCCCTTCAGCAACACCGGTTTCGCCCGAAAGGCGCAAAAGGTTCGATGCAGCGATGACAAATCTCTGAGGGGTGTCGCAGCACATGGGGAGTTGAGGATCGGCCGGCTGGAACGCGAGAATGGAGTTGCACCCCGCCCTTGGCGGATTTGGAATTATTCCATCAATACTTGATCCCGTAACATCCGGTTTGAACGCAACTCCGTATAAGAGGGCGGATGAAAACAAAGCTGGTCGATGGTATCCTGATAGGGGCCGCCGCAGCCTTGGCTGCCCTTATCATTTGGCATGCAGGTATTCTGGAAAGGTTGGAGCACGCCACCTGGAGCTGGCGGGCACAGTTTTTTGCCCGGCCGAGCCCTGCAACCGGCGCGATCAAGCTGATCCTGCTGGACCAGCAGAGCCTTGACTGGGGGAAGAAGCAAAACAGCCTCACATGGCCCTGGCCTCGCGAGGTCTATGCTCCAATTATCGATTTCTGCACTCGACATGGCGCCAAAGCCGTAATCTTCGACGTACTCTATTCAGAACCTTCAGTCTATGGAATGGCCGACGACAGGGCGCTTGCGGACGCCATCGGCCGCGCCCCTTTCTTTGTTGGATCATTGTGTCTGCACCGGGACGCGAACTTTTCCACTGCATGGCCCGCCAAAACCGCTGAACGGCTCTTATTCAATATAGCGAACTTTCCATCCGGGGACAAAACCGTCAGCCCTTCGGCAACTTTTCCAATCGATGAAGTTGCCGAAAACGCGGCGGTGCTGGCAAACGTGATGGAAGACCCGGACATCGACGGGGTTTACCGCCGGGCGAACCTGTTCAGGATATTCGACGGGAAAGCGATTCCATCCATGGGATTTGCGGCCTTCGGGGTCCAATGCGCAGATAACACAGGTGAGACCGGCCCAAAATCGTCTCCGAAAGTATGCTCGGGAACGTTTCAGGCGGACCGCCTCCGGATTTGCGGCAAAAGTATCCCCGTTGACAGCGACGGCAAAATGATTTTGCGCTTTCGCGGTTCCTCGGGTGTGTTTCAATCCTACAGCGCCGCCGCCGTAATCGAGTCGGAGATACTTGCCAAGGCAGGCGGAGTGGAGACTATAAAAGCCGCCGACTCGTTCAAAGATGCGTACGTCTTCTTTGGCTTCAGCGCCCCCGGCCTGGTCGACCTCAGGCCAACGCCGCTCAGCAACATCTGCCCCGGGGTTGAAATCCACGCCACCTTGCTTGACAATCTCCTCACGGGCGATTTCCTGCGCGACACCCCGCCGGCCGCTGTGGTCTTATCCACATTGCTGCTTGCCATTGTCGCGGCCGTTTCCCTGGTGTCGATGGCAAGCGGCCCATGGCACACCGTTCTCGGTTTTGCCTTATTCGCTCCGTTGCCTGCAGTTATCGGATTTGCGGCTTATCCTCTCGGGTACTGGTGGCCCGTTGTAGTTCAAGAAATCGCCGTAGTGGCGGCCCTCGCGGGAGCCGTCATCCTCAACTATGCCACCGAGGGCCGCAAGAAGGCGTTCATCAAGAAAGCATTCAGGCACTATCTGAGCCCGGCGGTAATCGAGCGCATCCTGGAAGACCCTTCTCAACTGAAGCTCGGCGGGGAGCGAAAGGAGCTTACGATTTTTTTCTCCGATCTTGAAGGCTTTACCACCATTTCAGAAAAGCTCGACCCGGAAAACCTCACCAGCCTCCTGAATCTCGTCCTGTCCGATATGACCGAGATCATTCTCGATGAGGGCGGCACCCTTGATAAGTACGAAGGAGACGCAATCATCGCTTTCTGGAACGCTCCCATCGATCAGCCCGATCATGCCGAGCGCGCATGCCGGGCGGCACTGAAGTGCCAGCAAAAAATCCGGGAGCGGCAGGAAGAGTACAGCAGTAAGGCCGGCGCCCCCATTCGCATGCGGATCGGTATAAATACGGGGGCCGTCGTAGTCGGGAACATGGGATCGGCAAAGCGCTTCGACTACACGGTCCTTGGAGATGCCGCCAACCTGGCCTCGCGACTGGAAGGGGCAAACAAGTTTTTCGGTACGCGGATAATGGTCTCCGAGCAAACCTGGAAAATGATCTCGGACAAGTTCGCAGGCAGGCGGCTGGGTCTGATACGTGTAGCGGGACGCAGCAAGCCCGTGGAGGTATTCGAGCCTACCGGGGCAGACGCGGACGATGACGCATACAACAAAAGATTTGACATGGCAATCGCCTGCTGCCTGGAAAAAAAATGGCGGGAAGCCCTCGATTTCTTCGAAAGCCGGCCTGAAGATCCGCCCGCAAGAGTCTATGCAGACCAGTGCCGCAACATCGTCAAAAAACTTGCCGTGGATTGGGATGGAATTTGGAACCTGGACCGTAAGTAGTATTTAGCAACTTAGATCTGAAATTCGATCTTTCGCGGTTTAAATCTCTAAAAGACGAAGAAAACCAAGGATTTCACGAATATCACGGATGGATGATTCAGCAGTTGTCCGATGTGGGATCAACTGGGCGCTCAATTGCTTTCAATTCCACGACTTACTTCTTTACCCAAAAGCGTTTTCGCGTTCATTGGTTTTTATCCGTGGTCATCCGTGCTATCCGTGGTCTAAATCTTTAGATCTCTTTCAACATTTCAACCTTGGTAGTTTTCCGGATCTCTGTCAGCCACGAGTCCCAAAGAGTTCTTTGTTTCTGGTGGATTATCCTGCCGGCGATCTCGGCTTTTTGCTCTTCAGTGGGCTGTCCTGCCGGCTTTTTCCCCTGGAACTGGCATACTATGAAATTGTTACCAAAATCCAACGGCGATTCGGGAAAGGGATTTGAGTCCTGCAAACTGAAGACGCTGTTAAGACTGGCGCCCCGAAGCAGCTTCAACTCTTTGTCAGGGTCCTGCCTCGAAAAGAATTCACTTTGCTTTAGGCTGATATTCTGGTCTTTGGCCACATCGGCCAGGCTGTTCTTCTGTTTGGCCTGAGCCAGAACCTCGGCGGCCCGCTTCTGCGCAAGGCCCCTTGCCTGTTCCGCACGAAAATCCTTCGTAACTTTATCTTTTACATTTTCGAACGGAATCGGCTGGGGTCTTTTTATCGATTTCACCTGAGCGACCGCAAAGCCCTTCGGAAGTTCCAGCATATCGCTTACGTCTCCCTGGGAGAGTTCAAACAGCTTTGCCTTGATCGCCCCCGGAAAAGGACCGGAATCTGCCTGACCTTCCGACTTCTCTATCCAGACCGGGTTTGAAACCGTCATTTTCATTTCCTGGGCGGCCTTGTCCACATCCTTTCTGGCATAAGCCAGGTCACGGAGGTTGCGAGCCTGTTTATAGGCGATATCCTGGGCCCCCTGCGACTTGATATCCCGCTCTATATCGCCCTTTACCTCCTCTAACGGAGCGGTCCTCGCCTCGGAAATTTCCTCCGACTTAATTATGTGGAAACCGTACGGAGTCCGCACAAGGTCGCTTATATCACCCGGCTTCAGAGCAAAAGCAGCATCCGAAAAGGCCTGCTCCATCTGCTTTTGGGAAAAGAAGCCAAGTTCGCCGCCCTTCTTTGCAGAGGCTTCATCCTGCGAGTACTTCTTCGCAAGTTCAGCAAAGTTTTTCCCTTTTTTGGCTTCATCCAGGATTTTCTGCGCATCGGCCCGGATCTTTTCCACTTCGTCCTTGGGCGCGTCGGGCTTTACGCGAAACAGTATATGTTGCGCGCGCACCTGTTCCTCACGCGCAAACTTGGCGGCATTTTCGTCGTAGTAGCGTCTTATTTCCTCATCACCGGGATGGATATCCTTTTCCAGGTCTTCCATGTTAAACAGCACATAGGCAATTTCCCGCTTTTCAGGTTCCATGTACCGATTTTGATTATTTTGGTAAAAAGTCCGCAGGTCCGCTTCCTCCACCGTGACCTTGTCTTCGAACGACTTTGGGTCGAAAACCACGTATGCGACTTTTATCTGATCGCGGTTCAAATGGAAGTCGGTCAGGATTTCATCTTCGGTAACAACCGCGCGGCCCTTTATGAAACCCTGGACCTTCAGGGTAGTAATATCTTCGGACATCTCCTGCTCGAAAACATCCGGGGTCATATTCATCCGCCGCAGCAGACCCTCGTAGTGTTGTGGGTCGAACTTTCCTTCCGTCTGGAAGGCCGGTATTTCGAGGATCTTGCGCCTGACCTCATCGGTTGTGGCCGCAAGACCAATACTGTTAGCTCCTTTGAGAATCAGATAGTGCTGGATCAGCGAATCCAGCGCCTGCTGGTTCAGGTTCAGAGAGCGCTTGAGATCTTCGGGCAGCGCCCCCCCGAACTGTTTGCTGATCCCCTCGACCATGTTGGTGTAGGCCGTTTGGTACTCGGAACGGCTTATATAGTGTTCTCCCACCCGGGCGATATCGGATTCATGGCGGGTCTGGTAAGCGTATCCTCCCCACCCGACGAAAACTATAACGATCACCCATAGAAAAACTTTTATGACCCACGATTGCGCGTGTTTTCTTACGAAATCGAGCATTGGCTCCAGTTTCCTCCCTGCATGAGACGCGTTTCGCTCCCCCCCGCTAACGCAGGGACAAAAGGGTAAATTTAGCCGGTTCCATCCATCGGATCAAAGCGGTTGAGTGCGGCTGCGGGCCAGAAGAATGTAAAGAACCCCGCCGAGACACGGCAGCGTGGCAACCACCGCAAACCAGATCACCTTGTATTTTGTGCTGGAAAAACGACGCCGCGGCAAATCCCAAATGGCCCAGAGCGTTGGGACTATCGGAAGGATTACGATAACCGCAACGATAAACAAATTCAATGCACTGAAGGTCATCTACAAGCTCCCTGTCATCCGCCTCGATGCCGCCATGACGATCGGCAGCCGGACAAAACTTTTTACTCAACCGAGATGTATAAACTTTCGTGCCCGGCGCAGCAAGTGAGAAATAAAAAACCTCAAAACACGGCAGCGTCTCAGTTTGAATTTCGGTTGCGAGTGGTTCCCAGCCATGGCAATGTCCGACCCCGTCACGGTGAATTTGTTCTCCTTCAAGGATAGGCAGAGACACGCGAATTTTTATCATTTTTGGCGAAATGAGAGAATAATGCGCACACGGTAGCGCCGTCTTCCATGGCGGCGCAAAAAAAGTCATTCGTTGGCAAAAGCGGTTTATGGACCATCGGGTCCGCAACGAAAAAGATTACCTCCAACATCTCTAATACGTGCCTATCCCGGTAGCGCCGTCTTCCATGGCGGCGATTGCCTTCCATGGCGACGCACCGATATTGGTAAACGATGAAAAGGAACCATGGCGGTGGTGGTTCGTGCATAAAGACCTTTTTGCGTGATACGAAAGACGCGGCCGCGATACGGAGAACGCCGCCGTGGAAGGCGGCGCTACCATTGTGGTGCCAAAAACGCCGCCGTGGAAGGCGGCGCTACCATTTTTTCGGTCCCATGCCTCCATTTGACTGTCAGGCCCGGATATACTACGATAGCTGACTTTTTCTTATCGCCGTGAGCGGTTTTAATCCGGTAAGCATCACTTTTTGGCTGATGACAAGGCAGGTGGCCCGTGCCCAAGCTATTCATTTCAGAAATAAAACCGAACCAGGAAATAGCGTCCCTCTTCGTGGCCTCGGAAAAGCAGTTGAGAACCGCCCGCAACGGAACGGTTTTCCTCGATTTGAAACTGATGGATAAAACAGGCGAGATCAGCGGCAAGATGTGGGAAAAAGCCGCTGAGGCCTCGGAGGTTATTCAATCGGGTAATATCGTCTACCTGCGGGCAAGAACCGAACTCTACAGGGACAGGCTGCAGCTCAGCATTTCCGAAATTATGCCGGTCCCCGCAGGGGGCTTCGACCCTGCCGATTTTCTGCCGGTCTGCCCTTTGGACCGGGATACGCTTTTCGAAAGATTGAGCAAGCTTATTGCCGGAATGGCCGACGGATCACTTCGCCGCCTGTGCGAAACGGTTCTGGCCGATCCTGAAATAACGAACCGATTTAAGCTCGCTCCGGCGGCGAAGTCGATGCACCATGCTTACATTGGCGGGCTTCTGGAACATACCGTTTCCGTTATTACGCTCATTTACAGAATCTGCAACCATTACCCGGACCTCGACCGCGACCTGCTCATAGCCGGCGGTTTTCTCCACGACATTGGGAAAATCGAAGAATTCGTATATGATACACACATCGACTATTCGGACGCCGGGCGCCTGGTAGGGCACATGGTCCTGGGGACACAGATCGTCGAGGACAAGATTCGCGCCATAGAAGGCTTTCCCGTGGAAACGGCGCTTCTTGTAAAGCACCTCATCCTGAGTCATCATGGTGAGGCCCAGTTCGGGGCGGTCAGGCTGCCCGCGAGCAGGGAAGCATTTGCCCTGCATCTGGCCGACGATCTGGATGCAAAGATGAACGCAATCAGCCGGATCATGGCGAATGCAGGCAATGACGGCGGTACTTGGACTGGATTCGAAACTATTTTTGGCAGACACTTTTTCCGGGGATTTCCGAAACAAAACGATACCGGCGCCGAGGATGAGGTTTCCGAAACATAGAGAATCGGAGACTCTGCTCAAATGCAGGCCCGCGAGGGCCGAGGGTCCCGATCCAGGCAACCGGCTTGTAACTAATTCCCCGGGCAGGGCGATTACCCGGGAATCGAGAGACAAAGATGGCATTAGCCGACATTGCCGGCCAGAAAAGGGCCATGCGGTTTTTGAAGAGGCTGCTCGAAAAAGATGCCGTTCCGCATGCGTTTCTTTTTTCCGGAATGGCCGGTACCGGCAAGTTCGCAGCGGCGAAAGAATTCGCTAAAGCTCTGAATTGCCTGGACCCGCAGGATTATGATTCATGCGGCGTTTGCACCGCGTGCCACAAAATGGAAGAGGGACTGCATCCGGATGTGGTCCAAATCAGTAGCGACGGCGCTTCTATCAAGCTGGATCAGATTCGGGAACTTCGCAAGCGTTTTCGTTTCCGGCCGTTTGAAGGAAAATTCCGCGTTGTTATAATTCAGGATGTCCAAAGGCTCATGGAGCCTGCGGCAAATGCTATCTTGAAGATACTGGAGGAGCCTCCGGAGGCAAACATCTTTATCCTCCTTGTGCCCGAATCGCAGATGCTTCTGCCCACTATCGTCTCCCGATGCTGCCAGGTGCGTTTCCAGCCTCTCGATGACGAGATCGTCGCCGAATGCCTGACGCGCGAAGACGGGCTCTCTGCGGACCAGGCGGCCGTGATCGCCGGGCTTGCGGGGGGAAGCATCGAGAGGGCCCGGTGGCTTACGGAAGAGGACCGGATAGCGAGCTGGAGAAAAGTTGTCGAGAGACTGGAAAGTCTGGACGAGCTTTCGATGCTCGATTTTTTCCCGATGGTCTCCGGTTGGGCGAAAAGCCGCGAAACCGCCGAGCAGGACCTTGAGTTCATAAGGCTGTGGGTCCGCGACCTTATCCTGTTTCGGCTGGCCAGGGACCATGCGCTTGCATTCGAACTGAACGGCAGATCGAAAGAGGCGGCCAGGTCGGTTCCGCCTGAGCGTCTTTTCCTGTTGTATCACAATGTTGAACGGGCGGTGCAGGGTTTGAAAGTGAACGCCAACCTGCAAATGACGCTTGAAGGCGTCTGCCTGGCCATAAAGGACTTGCTCTATGGAAAAGGTTATTGGAATTCGTTTCCGAAAAGGAGGCAAGATCTACCATTTTGATCCAGGCGAACACTCCCCCGGGAAAGACGACTATGTAATCGTAAATACCGAACAGGGGATCGGGCTTGGACAGGTGGTCGAGCCTCCTTGCCAGAAGAACCCGCAAATCCATCCCCGGGAAATCAAGAAGATCGAACGGCTGGCCACGGAAGATGAAATTCGCCAGCAAATCAGCAATGTTGAAGCCGAGGCGGACGCGAAGGCTTTTTGCCTGGAAAAGATTGCCGCCCACGAGCTTCCAATGAACCTTGTGGACGTGGAGTACTTTTTCGACGGGAGCAAGATTATATTCTACTTTACTGCCGAAGGCCGGGTGGATTTCAGGGAACTTCTCAAAGACCTGGTCAGAAGGCTGCGCACGCGGGTCGAATTGCGGCAGATCGGAATTCGCAACCAGGCAAAGATGGTGGGCGGTCTGGGGGGTTGCGGCAGGCCGCTGTGCTGCGCGACATTTTTGAAGAATTTTCATGCCGTCTCGATAAAAATGGCGAAGGAACAAAACCTGAGCCTCAATCCGGCAAAGATATCGGGGGCCTGTGGAAGGCTCATGTGCTGCCTCCAGTTCGAGCACGAAACATACCGGGAACTTAAAAAAGATATGCCAAAAATGGGCAAGAAGGTCGAACTGCCCGAAGGCAAAGGAAAGGTCGTACGGCAGAACGTCATGGGCAGGTCCTACACCGTGCAGCTCGAGGATGGGAAGGAAATCGACATCGACCTGGATAAGGGCTGCTGTTGCCGGGGCGAATGCAAATGTCAGAAACCAGTGAGCAAAACCAGTGAGCAGTGAACAGTGAGCAGTGAGCAGAAAAAGCAAAAGAAAATAATTCCTCTCGGTTCTATCGCCACGCGAGGGGACTCAGAAATAAAGCGTATCACGCACAGACGCAGAAACCATTTCACCGCAGAGGCGCAGAGGACACAGAGAGCAGTGAGCAAAACCAGTGAGCAGTGAGCAGTGAGCAGAAAAAGCAATATAGACCACTCTATTCACCTTCACTATTCACCATTCACTATTCATAAAGGGGCTGAATGGATCGATATTATATAACAACGCCGATTTATTACGTTAATGCGGAACCGCATATTGGGCACGCCTATACTACAATAGTCGCCGACGTAATGAACCGGTTTCACAAACTGATGGGATTGAAGACCTTCTTTCTCACCGGGACCGACGAGCATGGGGATAAAATCGTCCAGGCGGCCCGGGCGGCAGGGATCGAGCCCAAGGCATACGTCGACCGGATAAGCGGGCTTTTCCGGCAAATCTGGCCCAAACTCAATATAGAAAACGACAAGTTCATCCGCACCACGGACCCGGAACATATCCAAGTCGTTCAATATGTGTTGCAGAAGGTCTTCGACGCGGGTGAAATCTATTTCAGCTCTTACAAAGGTCTTTATTGCGTCGGTTGTGAGAGGTTTTATGCCGAACGCGAGCTGGTCGATGGAAAGTGCCCGGACCACGATACGCCTCCGGTCGAGCGGGAGGAGGCGAATTATTTTTTTCGGATGGGCAAGTATCAGGACTGGCTTATCGAATACATTGAGTCAAATCCCGGCTTCATCCGTCCCGAGCGTTACCGCAACGAGGTATTGGCGTTTCTGCGTGAGCCCCTGGAGGACTTGTGCATCTCCCGGCCGGTTGAGCGCCTCGACTGGGGCATACCGCTTCCGTTCGACAAAAACTATGTGACTTATGTCTGGTTCGACGCTCTTATCAACTATATTTCTGCGGTCGGATATCCCGGCGGGGAGCTTTACACGGAATTCTGGCCCGTCGCGCAGCACCTGATAGCCAAGGACATCCTCAAGCCGCACGGGATCTACTGGCCCACCATCCTGAAGGCCGCCGGCCTTCCGGTCTACCGCCACCTGAACGTCCATGGGTACTGGAAAATAGACGAAGGCAAGATGAGCAAGAGCCACGGTACTGTCGTGCGTCCGCTGGACCTTGTGCCCGTCTATGGACTCGATGCTTTCCGGTACTTTCTCCTGCGGGAGATGGTTTTCGGGCTCGATGCGAACTTCAGCGAGGATGCCCTGCTGCAGCGCATAAACGCGGACCTGGCAAACGACCTCGGAAACCTTTTCAGCCGATCTCTTGCAATGACGGCCCGGTATTTTGACGAAAAAGTGCCTCCATTCGGCACCGAACCTGACGAGATGGACCGTGAACTGCGGGAGAAGGCTGAGGAAGCGGTCAGGCAATTTACGGAGGAAATGCCCGCGCTCGGGTTCCACAAGGCGCTTATAGCCATTTGGGAATGCATCAGCGCGGCCAATAAATACATTGACTATGCCGCCCCCTGGAGCCTGGCCAAAGATGAGGCCCTGAGGCCCCGGCTTCAGACGGTGATCAGAACACTTCTGGAGGTGAACAAAGTCGTCGCGGTCCTGGTTTCTCCATTCATGCCGGCGACCAGCGAGAAGATGCTGGAGCGGCTTGGAATAGAGATAAGAACCGCAGAGCTGCGGCTTGCCGAGGATGCCCGCTGGGGTACCCTCGAAGAAGGGGCCCTGGTCTCGAAAGGGGAAGCGCTCTTTCCACGGGTCGAGACAGCGGGCAAAAAGGGGGAAAAGCCCCCCAAAGCAACCGGGAAGGCCGCCGGGGGCCCCAAACAGCAACCCGGGGAGATGAAAAAACCGGAAGCCGCGGCGGGTCATGTGGCGCAGGCTTCCCAGCCTGCCGGCGTTCCCGGGGACGCAGCCGGAACAATCGATATCGACTTCTTCCGGCAGGTTGACCTGCGTGTCGGCCTTATCAAGCAGGCGGAAAAAGTCCCGCAATCCGAAAAACTGGTAAAACTGATCGTCGATATCGGGGAAGAACGGCAGGTCGTGGCCGGAATCGCCAAAACGCACTCGCCCGAGGAGCTGGTTGGAAAGCAGGTCGTGCTGGTAGCAAACCTGAAGCCTGCAAAGCTTATGGGAATCGAATCGCACGGAATGATTCTAGCCGTTCGCGACGGACAAGATCTGAAGCTGGTCGTCCCGGAGAGGGACGTGGCCCCAGGGGGGAAGATTTCTTAAGGGCGGGTGAATTGGTGAATTGGTGAATTGGTGAATGGGTGAATGGGTGAAATTCAGAGAACAAAGATTCCCCATGATTTTTCCTATTCGCCTATTATAACCTACTCACCTACTCTTTTTGAGCGAGCTACAGGCTGCTGATTAGATTTCTAGTGACCTCAGCATAGATCAGAGAAAGCTCTCTATGCCGCCAAAGGTAAGGGAACTTATAGCTGAACTTGAGCGAGCCGGCTTTGTGAGCCGTGGAGGCAGGGGCAGTCATAGGAACTTCATCCACCCCAAAGTTCTAAAGCCCATTACTATATCGGGTCAGCCAGCAGATGACGCCAAGAAATACCAGATTCGAGCTGTGCGGATCGCCATTGAGGAATCAAAGAAATGAAAGACAGTGCCAGGTATGTCAAAATCGTAGAGTGGTCAGAGGAAGATCATTGCTATGTGGGCAGCGCTCCAGGATTGATATACGGCGGGACCCACGGCAACGACGAAAAGACGGTCTTTGAGGAACTATGTCAGGTCGTCGAAGAGGCGGTTGAGCTTTACCGCAAAGACGGCAAACCACTTCCGCCGGCAACATCGGGCCGTGACTTCGCCAACAAGCTGCAACAGGTTGCCTGACCAGAAGCTGGTCGTCCCGGAGGAAAATGTGGCCCCAGGGGGGAAGATTTCTTAAGGGCGGGTGAATGGGATAAGGGCGGGTCAATAGGTGAATCGGTAAATGGGTGAATGGGTGAATGGCCCATAGAATACTCCGATGCTTAGAATCAACCTATGAATTCAGAGCGGGCTATAGGCTGAGGTCACTCCATGGTTTTTCCTACTCGCCTATTCACCCACTCACCTATTCACCTGCTCTTTTTGCTGTGATTTCTTCGGTTCTTTTTCTTTAATCCAGTCGCGCAGGACCTTGTTGATCCGCGTCTGCCAGCCAGGCCCCGTCGCTCTGAAGGTTTCCAGTATATCGGCATCCAAGCGGATATTGACATGGTTTTTTGCCTCGGGAGATCTTGGGCGACCGCGTGGCTTCACCATCTCGGCAGCAACTTGCAGCCCAAAAAGATCAGGCAGCACTTCGGAAGCTGGTCGGGCATGCTTGAAATCCTCATCGGTCCATTCCGGATTTTCTTTATCAATCATCTCAGGATTTGGTTTGCGTTTCATACCTAAGCACATCCCGGCGGTTGGCCTTACGAAGATGAATTATTGTACGCACAATAATATTTACGTCAAGCTATTGAAGCTCGCGACATTTGAAGAACCGGTTTGATAGAGGATCACTTCTTCGTGAGCCAGACTATCCGCAGCATAAGCGAGCGCAGCCCGGATGTCGTCGGGGCGTAGGTGAGGATAGGCATTCAGAAGGTCCTCCTCCTTGGCTCCCTCGCTCAGTTTCCTCAAGATCAGCTCGACTGTGACCCGTGTCCCGCGAATCACCGGTTTACCGAGCATGATCTTGGGGTTGATTTCAATACGATCATTAATGGCCATTTCAGTGCCTCCACAACAACGGTAATCGCTCTATTATTAAATAAAAGTACGAAACAACTCCAGTCGCATAAAAATTAATTTGGAGCAAGAGCTGAGGACTGTTTTCTCTGCGTCCTCTAAAGATCGACCCTGGCCCCTCGAAGCAGGCCGCCGGGTTTTGGGAATTATCGAACGTCTCTGTGGTGGATTTTTGTGTCAGGTTGTCGAAGAGGCCGTTGAGCTTTATCGCAAAGACGGCAAACCACTTCCGCCGGCAACATCAGCTCCTTCCTTTCAGTTTTCTCCTAATCCATGCAGGGTTGCGCCGCATGGGTAAGACCGCGATAACATAGGCAATATCATCTACAATTTCGTAATAAACGGCATAGGGAAATCGTTTGGCTAACATCCGGTGGAGACCATACTCTATTATGAATGCCGGCATAGATTACCAGGGATTCAATATCGGCAAATAGGCTATCCCAAAAGTAATCACCAACACCGGATTCTCTTTGATCATAGAAGGCTTTGCCGTCGTTAAGGTCATCAGCGACCTCTTTCAGTATAACGACCTCTTTAACTGTCACGGTTTGCGACTCGCCCTCAACTTCTCGCGAGAAATGAATTCTGCTTTGCCGGTTTCGATCTTTCTTTTTCTCTCTTGGAGGATGTCCCGATGCCATTCAGGTGATTCGATTTCGGCTTCGTCGCAAGTGAGCGAATCCCAAAGCGCCTCCATGGCTTGAAGGCGCTCAATTCTACTCATTTTCTTGATTTCCGGTGTATTCATCTTGATACCTTCCTTTAAACAAAAATACCGGTTCAGCGGTGGCAAGTCGACAGACTAGTGAAAGGCAACAACAGACTTCCCCTGCCGTATGCCGCAACGAAAATCGCCGGCCTTCCCAAGGTGCGGGTTCCTGATAGATTGCAAGATCCACATACGCTTAGAGAAATACTCCGATGCTCAA
>Ga0326727_10007445_pt1 | contig 28954 bp, 22 predicted proteins | sample MB2enrmetagenome_FD_207643 | JGI IMG/M metagenome (GOLD analysis project Ga0326727, IMG submission 207643) | Lab enriched peat soil microbial communities from McLean, Ithaca, NY, United States - MB29MY | ecosystem: Environmental > Terrestrial > Soil > Wetlands > Peat | place: USA: New York... | reverse complement strand
CCGCAGATCGTATCCCTGGGTATGCAGGAGATGGAGATGTGCCTCTGGGGGTCGTACAAACCGATCCCTGAACACATGGTCGATCGCATGACATTCATACACAATCCCATTTTAAGCGTGATCTTTACGAATCTCGAGGAAAAGGTAAACATGGCGCGATTATTGGCGAAAAAGTTGAACGAGGCATCCGGTCCCGTAACCTTGATTGTCGCTCTCAAGCCTTCGCTTGGGGTGACGAAATGGGTCCCTGGAAGCGCCGAAAATATGGAGGCTGTCCGGAGAGAGCTCAGGGCAAACCTCAAGTCTACAGTACGTTATGAAGAGGTCAATTGCTCCACCGATGACAAAGAGTTCTCGGATCGGGTCTTGGAAATAATGGACGAGATGATGGACGCCGTGAAATGACAGGCGGCCAGGCAAGGAAGCGTCGGACGCTCAGGGATACTACAAATTGAGAGGAGAAGGGAAATGGCTCTGGAAGACACTTTGAGACAAATTACCGGCGCAGACCGCGTTTTTGACAGCCCCGAAGTTCTCGAGGCATACTCCCGCGATAACAGCTTCGCGCCTCGAATAAGACCGCGGTGTATAGTCAAACCGATAAGCACCAGGGAGGTCCAGCAGATCGTAGGGCTTGCCAATGACACAGGCACGCCGCTTGTGCCCGTCAGCTCGGGCCCCTTTCATTCAAGGGGGGACACCGTACCGAGTATCGGCGGTGCCGTCATAGTAGACCTAAACTCGATGAACAGGATCATAAGGATCGACTCCAAGAACAAAGTCGCTCTCGTGGAGCCGGGTGTCACCTTCGGCCGGCTTGCCGAGGCGCTGAAGAAGGAAGGATTGGCTCCTTACACACCTCTGGCGCCCAACAGCTCGAAGTCGGTCCTGACGAGCTACCTGGAGAGAGAGCCCATCACCATCCCGAGAGATCATTGGGAAACCCAGGACCCTCTGATCTGTACCGAGGTAGTCTACGGCAGCGGTGACCTGTTCAGAACGGGCTCCGCCGCGGGTCCCGGCACAATGGAAGAGCAGTGGGAGGTGGGACGTGCAATGGTGCGTGGTATGGGACCGGCCCAAACCGACTTCGCCAAGCTGACACAAGCGGCTCAGGGGACTATGGGCATCCTTACCTGGGCGTCGGTGAAGGTCAGACGGCTACCGGCAATACATAAGACGTACCTGGTCGGCTCGGAGGACCTAAGCGCTCTTATCCGACTGGTTTACCGTGTCCTGTGGAAAAGGATCGGCAACCATGTAATGTTGCTGAATAGCCACAATCTGGCCTCACTCCTGTCGCCCGCCGACGAGGAGATCAGGAGCATCCGCGCCCGATTGCCGGCCTGGGTCTTTGTCTTCAGCATCGAAGGGACCGGGCTTTTACCCGAGGAGAGGGTTGCATGGATGGATGGGGCATTCGTCGAGGAAGCCCGGAAATATGGCCTGGAACCCGGTAGCGCAATCGCCGGATTAGAATCGGACAAGGTAGTCGAGACTCTTACCAGTCCCTCAGGGCCACCCTACTGGAAGGTGAGATATCGTGGGGGGTGCCATGACATTTTCTTCCTGACCACCCTCGACAAGGCACCCCAGTTCATCGATTTGCTCCGTAAGGTGGCAAGGTCCCTGAAATATCCTGCCGTCGATGTAGGTATCTACCTGCAGCCGACCATCCAGGGAACGAATTGCCATTGTGAGTTTAACCTGCCCTACAATCCCCAGAATAGCGAGGAAGTCGAGCGGGTCAAGGCGATCGACCGGCAAGCGGTCCGCCTCGTCGTCAATATGGGTGGCTTCTTCTCAAGGCCCTACGGGGCATGGGCGTCGGTAGCCTTCGGCCGTGACCCTGCGTCTGTTGTGGGTCTGCGCAAGGTAAAGACCATATTCGACCCCAACGGCGTAATGAACCCCGGCAAACTCTGTTTCTAAGGAGGAGAAGATGTCCCTTGAAGCATACGAACAACTCATGATGAGAGACAACCGATGTGGATACTGCAAGGTCGTGCCCCATGCGATGACCAAGAGCATCGAGCACGAATGGGTCTGTCCCAGCGCGAAGAGATTTAATTTCCACGCCTTCTCCGCCGGAGGAAGGACTATCGTGGCCCTCTCCTTGCTCCGGGGAAGGCTCGATTATACGGACGGGCTCCTCGACATCGTCTACAAATGCCAGATGGATGGGGGCTGCGATGTCTCGTGCAAGGTGAATAGGGACCTTGAACCCTATGAGGTGATGCTCGAGCTGAGGACCAAGCTCGTAGAGGATGGGCAGGTGTTGCCGGAGCACATGATGCATATCGACGGCCTCAGGAAAGAGGACAACATGATGCTGGGGAAGAAGACGGATCGGGGCAAATGGGCCGAGGGGCTCGATGTGAAGATCCTCACCCGTGAGAAGGCGGATGTCCTCTACCACGCCGGGTGCAGGACTTGCTATGACGAGAGCCATTGGCCGACGGCCAGGCGTGCCGTGACCCTGTTGCGGGATGCCGGCATCGATGTGGGCATCATGGGCAATGAAGAGACGTGTTGCGGTGGCCGCGCTTACGAGTGGGGATATCAGGCAGAGCTGAAGAAATACGCGGAACACAACACGGAGGCATGGAAGTCCGCCGGGGTAAAGCAGGTAGTCACCTCCTGCGCCTGCGGCTATCAGGCGTTCAAGGTGCTGTACGACAAGATCGGCCTGAGACAGGAAGGGATCGAGGTCCTCCACATCAGCCAGTACATAGAACGGTTGCTGCAGGACGGGAAACTGAAGCTGAAGAATAAGGTCCCCATGAAGCTCACCTATCACGATCCCTGTCATCTCGGAAGGCTCGCGGAGCCGTGGGTTCACTGGGAGGGCAAAGAAGTGAAGATCCTCGGGCAGTTCATCTCCTATGATCCACCCAAGGAGTTCCGGCGAGGAGCAAAAGGGGTGTACGAGACACCCAGGAACATCATAAAAGCCCTCCCCGGCGCCTCCCTAGTAGAGATGGATCGGATCAAAGAATACGCTCTCTGCTGTGGCGCGGGTGGCGGCGTCAAAGAAGCATATGGCGATTTTGCCCTATGGACCGCCGATGCGCGGCTCCGGGAGGCAAAGAGCACCGGGGCCGAGGCTATAGCGACCGCATGCCCCCACTGCGCCCACAACCTGGAGGACGCCATCAAGGAGTATGGGCACGATCTGAAAGTCTGCAACATTGTGGACCTCGTCGACGAAGCGCTGCAGGTAAGGAGGAGATAATATGCCATTTGAAGCTGAGACATTGAAACCGGAAGCCTATAGGGCTTTGGAAGATATTGTGGGAGAGGAATATATCTCCCAGGAACCTGCGATTTTGGACAGCTACAGCTTCGTCTGGGGAAATGAGCTCATCTATGACGGCGAAAAGTTCTCACCCAGGCAGCTCGCAGTCGTCTTGCCCGGAAGCACCGAGGAAGTGCAGGCCCTGGTCCGGGTCTGCAATCGTCATGGTATCAAGTTCAGGCCCCACGCCTCGGGCTTCGAGATCACTGCGCTTGCCGCTCCTAAGGGATTTCTGGCAATGGACCTGAGACGGCTGAACCGAATTTTGGAGATCGATAAGACAAACATGTATGCCGTCGTAGAACCTGGTGTGATGCAGCGGGAGCTGATGATGGAGGCCATCAAGCACGGGCTCCGTCCGAACGGCTTCGGGGCCGGGGGAAGCGCGTCAATCATCGCCACCTCCTGCTGCCACGCCGGAGTCGGGGCGACGAACGTGAGCTGTGGCCATGGTGGCATACTTGCCCTGGGCGTAGAGTGGGTTCTGCCCGATGGAGAAATACTCCGACTGGGAACCCTAGGCTCCGGGTGCGGATGGTTCAATGGGGACGGCCCAGGCCCCAGTCTCCGGGGTGTGATGCGAGGCTACACGGGTCCAAATGGTGGTCTTGGCGTCATTACGAAGGCCGCTGTCCGGCTTGCGCCGTGGTATGGACCGGCGAAGGTGGAATCGAGGGGATCCGCCCCGAACTTCGAGCTCATGATACCGGATAGTATAAAGACCTTCACCCTAACCTGGGACAGTAACGACGGCCTGATCGAGGGCTTTCGGCTCATCGCGGAAGAGGGGATCGCCCATGCCTTAGGCCGCCGTGGCCCTTTTACCGCCGCGGCCGGGGTCGCAGCCACTTCCGAGGAACTGGAGAAGATATGGAACAGCGGCTTATACCAGAAGAAATTCGGCGAAGGCGCGGTGTGCGTGCTCGAAGCTGCGTCACCTGCCGAGATGGAATACAAGGAAAAGGTCATGAGGAAGGTATTGGAAGAGACGGGCGGTCACATCGATCCCGAGTTCAATGATGTAAAGCAGGCCAATTCCAGGTTCGGATATGCCTTTATCGGCATAGGCTGCGTTAAGTCTGTCTTTCGGTCGGGTGGTTTTATGAGCACGCCGAGCGGCGATGACTCTCTTGATCTTGGATCACGGGTGAAGAGGATCGGAACGGAGATCAGGAACAGGGTGGCAAAAGAGGGTGTCATACTCGACGACGGCGATTCAACCTTCGTCACGCCCATGAATGACGGGAGCATGGGCGCCCACACCGAAGTGGTCACCCGCTATGACCCGAACGATACAAAGGCCGTAAAGCGGGTAATAGAGATGGTCCACGAGATGAATCAGGCGATGCTCGATCACAAACTCGCCATCGGCGGTATGGAAACGACCTTCGTCTATGACAATGACATGCACGACATGTTTGGGCCCGCCTGCATGAACTATGACCGGTGGATGAAGAAGATTAAAGCGGCCTTCGATCCGAATAACGCCGGCGAATCATCCTTCTACATCAGGACGGACAAGGAGTGAGTCGTTCGAAGGGGGTCTCGATATCGGGTGGTGGATGCCGTGGAGGGGTTTGATACGATGGGCACCGGCTCGAGGGGGTAAAACAAGTCATAGATCGGATGTTCGTGCGAGTGAATAAGGGGTGTGCATCGGCCTCTGTTCTAAAGAGGAAATAGAGGATAGTCGTGTGGAAGGTGCGATAGGGGATTTTTCGTGCATTAAGAGGGCAACCCAGCGAGCGCGTGCGCGAACTCTTTCAACGGCGGCAGGTTGCTGACTAACTGAGGGAAGGGGGGCATACATGAAGTATTCGACCCGAGTAGTAACTATCATGTCCATTACGTTTGGCATCGTTGGCCTGGAGCGGATGGTTATAGCTTTTGTCATGCCGGGTATCCAGCAGGAGTTTAACCTCAGCTATACGCAGGTGGGAGCTATAGTTTCCATCTTCGGTTTCACATGGGCCTTCGGATCTTGGCTCATGGGGAGCCTCTCTGACTATGTGGGAAGACGGGTGGTTCTTATCACGCTTATGACATTCGGGGGAGTCTGCAGTTGGCTGACCGGTATCGCAGGGAGTTTCATCATGCTGCTGCTGGTGAGGGGGGTAATGGGTTTCGCTGAAGGCGGAGTGGCAAGCCCTGTATTCGCCGTAGTGGCCGAGGAATCGGCACCCCAAAGTCGCGCTAAGAGCATGAGTCTTACCACCGGATTGATGGTGCTGTTTGGTGGTGCAATAGGGCCGATCCTTAGCACGGCCCTCATGGCAACATTTGGGTGGAGAGGCGTCTTCTATATGTATGCGGGACCTGCAATAATCATGGCGATACTCATTCTGCTCTTCGTACGTGAACCTGCATCTACGCTGGCGGCGGCAAAGGCGCGAAAAGAGGGACGCAAAAGATTAGATGCTTACGGGCGAGAGGTGAGGTACGCGGACGCCTTCAAGAACCGGAATGTCATTATGCTTGCCGTCATGTGGGTAGCTCAAATGATTTGGCTGTGGCTTTTCACTACTTTCGGCGTCATGTTTCTCGTCAAAGTGCATCATCTGCCTATAACCACCATGGGCTTGGTCATGACTTTCTTCGGTGTCGCGGTCTTCGTTGGTGGTCTCTTCTTTGGGTTTCTGGCAGACCACATAGGGCGGAGAACCGTTTTGACCATCACCTTGGTGCTAGGCGGCCTTTTCGGTTTCTTGTTCGCCTCTCTCCACCCGGGCGCTTCTTTATTCATGATTATTGCGTCTGTGTTTCTCTACTCCTGTACATCCGGTGGAGCCGGCGGCACGCTCACAACTATGGGTGCTGAGAGCGTGGGCCCCCTCTTGGCTGCCACGGCAACCGGGTTCATCAACGGATTCGGTGAACTCGTTGGGGGTGGAATATTCCCCACCATAGGAGGTGGCATCGCTGACGCGCTAGGTCTATCGACGACGCTGTATGTCGCCGCAGCCATCTCCATTGCAGCGGGAATCATGTCGTGTTTCCTGCGAGAGACCTTGGAGCGGCGCAAGGCGGCTGCTGTTGCGGCAGCCCCGGTAGCATAGTTCGAGAGAAAAAGAGATAAACGGGATTGCCCCCTGATTGATATCGGTCGACATATGGGCAAGGACGAGTCGGCCGATTCTCACCTCACGTCCGGAGAGTAGAGACCAATTTGTGGAAACCGAGACATGAAGACCATATATGATCTGATTTACGAGAAAGCAAAGCCTTTTTTAGATACTCGCCAAAACGACATCCATGTGCCCGGTGCCTACGAAGTATGTCGCCGATTGCTGGCCTACTACCCCGAAGCCGATCCTGAGGTGGTCCTTCCTGCCATACTCCTCCACGATGTAGGCTGGAAGTTCGTGCCGGAAGAGAAGCAGCTGGATACATTTGGGCCGACCGCCCACGATAGGGACAGCTTAAGGGTCCATGAGCTTGAAGGCGCAAGGGTCGCCAAAGAGATCCTGGAATCGTTAGGCTATGAGGAAAAGAAGACGGAGGAGATCGTGGCGATCATCGCCGGCCACGATTCCCGTCGTGACGCCCTTTCCGTCAACGATGCACTCGTGAAGGATGGCGACAGGCTCTTTCGTTACACCAGGGCCGGAGCGGACTTAGATTGTGCCCGCTTCGGCCGGACCTTGGACGTCCATATAGCTGACCTCGAGTCAAATCTGGATATCTGGTTTTTCACCTCCGCCGCCAAAGATTTAGCCCGGGAAGCATTGGAGGAGCTAAGGCAGAGGTCGCTTTCTGTATAGTGTTGTCTGGGGGCGACCCTGAATCATGCCGAGAAAGACCGAAGAAGCTCATCCGAAAAATGGCAGAATTGGCAATCAAGAGCGGAAAGGATACATCGGGACGTGGTGCGAAGCATCTTGATTCGGCTTGACGCGGTAAAGGCTGCGGAGTTCAACGCCCGCCGCGCGTACCATCGTGCAGAGGGTCATGTCGTAAATTATCTTTCGGTGGGACGTGAAAACAGACTAAAGGTCCTTTTCATTATCTTCAGAAGCAGATGGGTCTCGGTCGCCACTATCCCTTCGAGTTGGGCAATCGGACCGCTGAGGAAATCGATAAAGCCCTGGTCGGACCTAAAGGCACAGCGGACTACGATATCCGATGAGCCGGTCGTGAGCGCTACGTAGTCGGTTTCCTCCATGTTTGTCAAGGCTTCGGCCGTTGCGAGAAGTGCCTTCGGCAGGACATGAAAACGGATCATAGCTGCGATAGGAAAACCGAGCTTCGTGGGGTCCCCATAACATAGGATCCGAATCAAGTCTTCGTCACGCATACGTTTGATCCTCTTCCTCACGGTTCCTTCGGAAAAACCAAGCCTTTTTGCTATATACGTATTTGAGGCTCTTGCATCCTCAGAGAGGACCTTGAGAATCTGGATGTCGGTGTTGTCGAGAGGCGATCCTTCTTCCATAAGTCACCTTGTTTTCGGTTTTTGATGACGAGTTTCGTAGTAAATAGCACGCTCGGATACGCCCAGTCAAGTCTAGAAGAGAGGAGGTGATTTACCAGGTGAAAGCTATATTTCTTCCACCCACACTCAAAACACCGAATAGAGAAAGCACTCCTTACATGACGTGACACGTCCGATAGGTTGAATCCCAACTCTTACGAAAAGGTGTAGAGATATCCTTAACGTACAGGCGTAGCCGGGGCCGGGAGATTTTGGATGAATTTTTCCGTGATAGAGGGGCCGCCTGACGAGATAGTACGTTCGAAGTACATCGAGGGAGGCGTGGCTCCGAGAGACAGGGAAAAGGCGCGAAAAGATCCCGGTCCCTGAAAAAACCCTTGACAAGGGATATATGCCTGCTTTACTATATGCATATGCACATATAAGCACGCGCATATATAGCGTCACGTAAGGAGCGATAAATGTCTTTACCCCATGCACTTCTCGGTCTCATCCACTACGGACCCGCCGCGGGATACGACCTCAAGGCGAGGTTCAGGGAGTCCATTTACTTCTTCTGGAACGCCACCTTGCCGCAGATCTACCGTACCCTGGGAAAGATGGAGGCAAACGGCTGGGTCGCATCGACTGTCGAGCACCAGGACGGCAAGCCGAGCCGGAAGGTCTACCGCGTGAGCGAGGCGGGGGAGAAAGAGTTCGAGCGCTGGCTGGCTGAGCCCCCGGAGGCCCCGGCCCCCCGCGTGCCCATGCTCATAAAGGCCTTTTTCGGGGCGCGCCTGCCCCGCAGCCGCTTTTTGGAGCAGATCAAAAAGGTGAGGGAGTATCATGCGCGCCTTCTCGGCAAGTACGAAAAAGAAATCGCCCCCCAGATCGAGGAGCACTCCCACAGGGTCGGGAGCGGGGAGGACGCCAATTTTTGGCGGTTGACCCTCGATTACGGGCGGAGGCACGCGCAAATGACCGTCGATTGGTGCGACGCGGTGCTGAAGGGCATCAACGAAGCGCAAAAAAGGGAAGGGCAGGATGGAGGCTTTTCTTCTAGGTCTTAGCAACGGCGGGGTCTGCCTGGCCTACTGCGCGCCGGTCCTTGTGCCCTGTATGATCGCGGAGGCCGGCGGGACGGCTGCAAGTGTGGGTGTGCTTCTCCGCTTCCTCTGCGGGAGGCTGGCCGGATATATGATCTTCGGGGCCGCGGCCTGGGCGGTGAGCGCATCGCTTCTGAGAGGCGGCTATCGGACGCCCGTCTTCGGAACGGCCTACATGGTCCTTGCCGTGACCCTCGTCCTCTACGGCTTTTTCGGGATCGGCGGGCGGTGCAGCGTCTCGTGCGGGCCTGCCTCGCGCCTGGCGGGGCGCCCCGGCGCATTGTGTCTTTCCTTCTTTGCCCCCGTCGCCGCCGGGCTCGCCACGGGCCTGAGCCTCTGCCCGCCCTTTCTGCTGGCGATGGCTGGGGCGGCCGAAAAGGGCAGCCTCTCTTACAGTCTCTTCTTCTTTTTCATGTTCTTCCTCGGGGCGTCCGTTTTTCTCGTCCCTGCGCCGCTCCTTGGCGCGCTGCGGGTCTACCCCGCCCTGAAGACCGTCGGGCGGCTGGCCGCCGGACTGATGGGCGTCTATTACTTTTTTACGGGTCTTCTAATGCTTGCAGGAGGTATGAAAGGCTTATGAAAAACGAAGCGCAACGAACCTTCCTTTCGGAAGGCGGGCAGGCGCCCGAAAGAGGCCGCCGCAGTCCCCTTGCGGCATTCCTGATCTGCCTGCCGATGATGGTCCTGACGTTCATGATGCTTTTCGGCAGACAGCGTCCGGTGGGCGCAATGCAGGACATCGCCTTCGCCGCCACTTTCGTGTTCTTCAACCTCATGTTCTTCCTGATGGTGTACAGGCAGAGGACGGAGCGCTACCGGGCCGTGCTTTTTATCGTCTACGCCGTCGCCTTCGTCATCTCTTTCATCTCCCAAATGGTGGAATTGCGGGGGACCATGGCCCTGACCCAGGCGAATATACTGCGGGCCGAGGCGCCCTTCTGCCACATCGCGATCCCGATGACGCTTATCCCTGCGGCCCTCAACAAAACGCTCGTATTCCCCGCGTCGATTGCCGGCCGCTTGCACTCGGCCGCCGGCATGTTCATCATCTGGATCGGCGCGTCCCTGGCCCTCGGCCGCGGCTTCTGCGGGTGGGGCTGCTTCTTCGGCGGCCTGGAAGACGGTTTTTCCCGCATCTTTAAAAGGCCGCTCCTGAAGCTGACCGGGGGCCCGTGGAGGTATCTTCCCTATGCGGTCCTCCTGGTCGTCGTGCTGACGGCAGCCGCCAGCCTGTCTCCGACGTATTGCACCTGGCTGTGCCCCTTCAAGGCGGTGACGGAATACGTGCAGGTGACATCGCTCACTACGCTCATTCAGATGATCATCTTCATCTCCCTTTTCGCGGGCCTTGTCGTTATCCTGCCCATTTTGACGAAGCGGCGCACGCAGTGCGCTCTTTTCTGTCCCTTCGGCGCCTTCCAGTCCTTTACGAACAAGGCGAGCGGCTGCGGGATCAGGGCGGATAAAGATAAGTGCGTGAAGTGCGGCCTCTGCGCCCGGAACTGCCCCACATTCTCCATCGACGCGGAAAGCATCGAGGCGGGCGGGAGCAGGCTCACCTGCCTGAAGTGCGGCAAATGCGTCGATCTGTGCCCGAAGGGGGCGCTCTCTTACCACGTGAAGGGCGCGGCGCCCGCGGCGAAGAGCGACGTCCAGAGACTGCTCTTCATTTACCCGGCGTTCCTCTTTCTGGCGACGATGGGCGGCGCCATGGTGAGTGACGCCCTTTTCAGGATCGTCAGGCTGGTCGCCACGGGCCACATGATAGGATAAAAGGAGGCGCTCCATGGGAAAACTAAAGCCGATACTCGGATATACGTGGGCGGTCGCCGCCGTCTTCATTGTCCTTGCGACGTTTTTGGGAAACGCATATTTCAGCCGGGAGCTCGCCTCGGCGACGGGCGTCACCGTTTCGGCGCGGATCACCGGGGGAGAGGTCGTGCAGGTGAGCGACCACGGCCCGTACAAGGTCCTCGTGCATCGCCCGGTCTTCGACGGGCTCCTGGGGGACCGTTCGACCGGGTTCATCCAGATAAACTGGGAGGGGGCGGGCGGCCTTCCGCCTGTTGTCGAGGAGAGGGTCGAACTCGGCGGGAAAAGGCCCGTCCGGCTCCTGGTGCGCCTCGATACGCGCGCAGGTGAGGCCGCGGCGCGGGATTTTGCGGGGGCGCGCCTCCCGGTAGAGAGCGTCTACAAGCTGCCCTCGGGCTGGGCCGTCCGCGTCCTCCTCACTTCCCGCTAGCGCAAGGGGCTTAGCGCATCTATTGCCGCCTTGCCTGCTGAGCGCATCCGGTCCGCCCCCGGCGGGCCGGTGCGTCCCGAGATATTTTCCGCTTCTCCATATTCGCCCGTAAGGAGGGCGTTTCTCTTCTCTGTCCCGCTGCCGTTAAGAAGAAAGTTGTTGACAACCCCCCGCCCTACGTATTAAAACTAACGGCCTAAGTAAAGTCGTCCAAAAACCCCTCTAAAACGCATAGGGAATAACACCGGACGGTCAAGCAGTCAGGAGGATTTATGAGTTTTTCGAAAAGCCTGAAGGTCTTTGTAATCGCGTCCTGCATGGCGCTGGCGTGTTTCGCTTTGCCGCGCCTGGCAGCAGCGGCGACGTACTACGTGGACCCCCAGACTGGAAACGACGCCAACTCCGGGGCCAGCCAGTCGACGCCCTGGGCGCACATCCCGGGCGACCCGGCGGGCGGCAGCTTCCCTACGATCAACCCCGGCGACACTATCTACGTGAAGTCAGGGGCTACTTTCAACGTGGGCGGCTCTATCACCATTGACAGCTCTCATTACGGCAGCGGCGGCACGTCATCTGCGCCCGTTACGATAGCCCGTCTTCCTTCCTGGGGGTCGGGGAACGTCACGTTCAACGGCGGGTCCGAGCCCACGTATAACGGCACCATCCAGATTAATTACCTCAGCTACATCGTTTTCGATGGCGCATCATCGGGCGGTTTCCAGTTGAACAACAGCGCCCAGCGGGGCTTCCTGGCGATGGGAAACACGGACGCCAGCCCGATATACGGGATACAGATCAAGAATACGCTGGTCTATGCGCCGCAGGGGGCCGGCATCAAGCTTATGGCCGTGAACGGCTTCTACGTGTATAACTGCGAGGTGAACGGAAACGGCATAGGCCCCAACGGGTCCGGCGACGGCGCCCAGGGAGGGTTCTATACGGGGGAAAGGACCAGCGACTCGGCCTGTTACGGATGCATCCAGGGTGTCTTTCAGAATTGCAGCGCCCATGACATAGGCAATGCGCCCGGCACGCAGGAAGGCGGCACCAATATGCAAATGGGCTTCTGGACGGTCGAATCGCAGAAAGTGGCCTTCATCAACTGTCTGTCGTACAACATCACCGGAAGAGGCTGGGATACGGGAGACATGATAGGCGCCTATCCAGACCCGCCTTCCTACTTCTCCGATGACATTCTCTTCCTCAACTGCTGGGGATGGAACACCTTCTGCACGTTTGGAAGCAATGCGGCCGGCCAGGCCTTTACGACCGACGCCCATGGAAACTCCAACCGCAGGCAGTATTACGTCAACTGCATAAGCGTAGGACCGAGCCCCGGCGGCGGAATGTGGTCATACGGCGGTGTCGTGACCTATTGGTACAACTGCGTCATCGCCCTGAACAACGGGAGCGGGACGTATACCGACTGTACGAGGGGCGCTGACGGGTCGAGGGCCGCCGGCGTGTCCCTTAACCAGCAGATCATGTATATCGCGAATACGATCTTCTATCAGAATACGGGCGCGGACCTGGGTATCGGCAACCCGGCCGTGCAGACCACGGGGCCGATGTATCAGGGTGATTATAACCTCTTCGATCAGGGCGGCGGCAGCGAGCTCCTCTGTCAGTACAACTGGCTTGCGTCGAACGGCCTCTATGCAGGCTCGGAGTCGGACTACAATTACTCGACCTCCAGCCCCAACCTGCCGACCTGGCAGCAGTTCTCCGGCCAGGATACACATTCCGGCGACAGCTCGTCGAAAGGCTGGCACGCGAATTTCACGAGTCCTGCAGCCGGCGGAAACGGAAACTTTGCTTTGCAGTCGGGTTCTTCAGCGGCAGGCAAGGGCGTAAATCTGGTGGGTAACCCGCTGGGCTATCCCGACGATGTCTTCGCCATCATGCAGAGCGTCTGGGGCATCTCTCCTGTCGATTTCAACGGCAATGCCCGCCCCTCATCCGGGGTATGGGACATCGGGGTCTACAACGCGGGCTCCACCGGATCGTCCGGCGTGACCACCAATCAGGGAACCGGCTCTGCAGGGACGGGAGCTGCTGCGTCTACCTCTTCTCCGTCTACCTCCTCTCCGTCTTCCGAGGCGGGGGGCGGCACGAGCGGAGGCGGCGGTGGGGGCGGCTGTTTCATCGCCACTGCCGCCTATGGGAGCTACCTTGCTCCCGAGGTCATGGTCCTTCGGGCCTTCCGGGACAAGTACCTGCTGACGAACCCCTTGGGCGCGGAATTCGTCCGCCTCTATTACAGGTTCTCACCGCCCGTCGCGGAATATATAAGGGGCCGTGAGTCGCTTCGCGCGGCGACGCGCTTTGCCCTCACGCCCATCGTCTACGCGGTGAAATACCCCATGACGCTGCTCTTTCTCTTCCCCGTTGCCGTCCCGGCTGCGGCGGGCCTGGCGCGCGCCCGGAAAAGACACGTGAAATAGCCCTCCAAAGGCCCGTCCGTCCACGCCAGGGACTCGCTTCCCGAAGCCGGACGGGCGGGCTCTATTACTGGGGCTCAGCGCCCCCTCCACCGGCATCAGCCGGATGGAGCCTCCCCCCTCAGCGCTTCGCATGCGCTCGCTTTATTATTTACTGGGGCTCAGCGCCCCCTCCACCGGCATCAGCCGGATGGAGCCTCCCCGCTCAGCGCTTCGCATGCGCTCGCTTTATTATTGGGGCTTCCGCAAGCTGTGGCTATTACTGGGGTTCAGCGCCCCCTCCACCGCCAAAGCTGCGACCCTTCCCTCCTTACGTCGGGCGGGTACCCCGGCCTCCCCCTCAGCGCTTCGCATGCGCTCGCTTTATTATTGGGGCTTCCGCAAGCTGCGGGCTTGCACGCTTGCCCCCGCTTGATTTGGGGCCGGTCATATATTAGTATAGTGAAGATCTTATCGCACCGTTGAAGGAATAGCCGACATGCCCGAAAACGTCAATAAATGCCCCTTCTCGAAAGCAGGATGCAGGAACTGCCCCGTCTACAGGGGGAGGCACAGCTACATCATACCCCATGACGGCGAAGAGACGCCGGACCACAGGGTACTGAAAAGACCGGATTACGACTGGCAGACGAACTTCAAGGAAGCCTTGCAGCGAAAAGAGAAAGACGTTTCCGTCGCCGACTTCGAGGTGTCTGGGCCGGAGCGGGAGAAAAAAGGCGACGGCGACGGGAAGGGGAGTGACAAGTACAATATAAGCCTTTCCGTCTATTACAAAGAGACGGGGGAAAGAACCACCGTCACACTCGACGAGGCGGCCGCGTGGGACTGGGAGAACAAGCAGAAGGTGCGCTCCGTCGGTCCCTGGCATATTTACAGCTATCAGAGATTGCTCGAGGTCCTTGCGCGCAAGGCGGAGGAGGGGGAGACGGAGTTCGAGCTGGTCGAAGCGCCGTTTTACATGGGGTGCTGAGTCATGCCGAAGGTTCTTGTGGGCGGCATAAAGAGGCTGAATAAGAATGACCGGAAGGCTCTCCTACTGTTCTTTTCAGGTAAAGACATAGAGATGAAAAGACGCCTGGGGGAGATAGAGACAGGGAAGGTAAAGCCGCTTACCAGGGAAGCGATTCTGAAAGATGCCCTATAATAAGGCAAAAGGGTAGCCTGTCCCCTTTCCTCGTTTTCTTCACACGAAATTCCTTCATCCGCTTTGTAAAGTTAGTCAACTAAATCCCCTCCAGCATTGAAAATGATGACAACATCATTCTCTTCCTGTTATTATTGAGTAGATCGACAGAGCAGGGAGCCGAGAAAGAAAAATGCCGACGCTTGATTGGATAGGTAAGAAAGCCGTTGTGGAGCACCACAAACAGGTGCCTTTTCATCTGCTGAAAAGCAACGACGAATTGTCGGTCGGGGAACCGGGCAGCGGGAACCTTCTGGTCCGGGGGGATAATCTTCTCGCCCTGAAAGCCCTGCTTCCCTACTATGCCGGACAGGTGAAATGCATCTACATCGACCCACCTTACAATACCGGCAACGAAAATTGGGTTTATAACGATAACGTGAACAGCCAGGAAATGCGGGAATGGCTCGGAAAGACAGTGGGAAAGGAAGCGGAAGACCTTTCCCGCCATGATAAGTGGCTTTGCATGATGTACCCCAGGCTTGTGCTTCTTCGCGACATGCTGAGGGATGACGGAGCGATATTCGTCAGTATTGATGATAATGAAGTTCAAAACCTTCGAGGTATCATGGACGAGGTTTTTGGTGCGAATAATTTCGTATCCACTATCATTTGGCAGAAAATCTACACGGTCAAGAATAGTGCAAAGTACCTTTCGGAAATGCACGACTACGTGGTTTTATATGCGAAGAGCAAGCCAAAGTGGCAGCGTAATCTTAGGCCGCGCGACGAAAGCACGGACGAGGACTACTCAAACCCCGACGACGATCCCGAGGGATCCTGGATATCGCACGCGCTGCAATCGCGCAATCCCTATAGCAAAGGAACTTATCCCATTCAATGTCCTGGTGGGCGATTGATTGAAGGCCCCCCACCAGGTACCTATTGGCGGTTATCTGAGAGCAATTTCTGGAAACACGACAAGCAAGGGCGCGTATGGTGGGGTCAAGACAAGAATGGCATGCCGAGAATTAAGGAGTACCTGAAGCATGCAAAAGCAGGGGTAGTACCGACGACTTTTTGGCCCCACCAATGGGCAGGCACTAATTCGGGAGCTAAGACAGACTTGCGAGCCATAATGGGCGATCAACAGATGTTTATTACCCCTAAACCTATCCAATTAATTCAGCGCATCCTTGAACTTGCGTCCGACAAAAATTCTCTCATTCTCGATTCCTTTGCAGGTTCGGGGGCAACCGGCCATGCAGTTTTGGACATCAACCGGCGGGATGGTGGGAATCGTCAGTTCATACTCGTTGAAATGGAGGCAGACATAGCTCGGGACGTGACTGCGGAAAGATTGAGACGTGTGTGTAATGGATATCAAAAGCCGGACGGATCAGCGGTTGATGGACTTGGAAGAGGTTTTCGTTTTTGCCAACTCGCAGACCCCCTCTTTGACTACCTAGGTCAGATAGCAGAGTTCGTTACCTTCGCAGACCTTGCGCGCCATGTCTTTTTCGTGGCTACGGGCGAACCTTTGCCGGACAGTGCGGACTTGAGGACACCTCTTGTAGGCGTAGCGAACGGTGTCGCCGTCTATCTGCTCTTCAATGGCATATTGGGCGATAAATCGGTCAATGGCGGAAACGTGCTTACTCGTGATATTCTGGCTTCGCTTCCGCCTTATGAGGGAACGCGGATCATTTACGGGAACGGCTGCCGGATAAGCCACGAACGGCTCAGGCGCGAAAACATCATCTTTCGGCAAGTTCCTTACGAAGTGAGGGTTTCATAGTGCTTACCCTCAAAGAACATCAAAGCCGCGCCCTGGACGCCTTAAGATTCTATTTCCACGCCTGCCGGGAGTCCGGCGACGCGGATACTGCCTATTACGCAGTTACCAAGCAGATATTTGGTACTGGGATTCCTTACCGGGAAGTCAAAGAGCTCCCCGGTCTTCCCTATGTTTGTTTGCGTATCCCGACAGGCGGGGGAAAAACATTCGTTGCCTGCCACTCTATCAGTATTGCGGCCAATGACTTGCTGCAAACTGAATGTCCCGTTGTCCTCTGGCTGGTCCCTTCAAACGCAATCAAGGAGCAAACCATAAACGCCTTGAAGGATCGGGATCATCCTTACAGAAAAGCCGTTGAGGAAGGTGCGGGTTCCGTCTCAGTCCTGTCTATTCAAGAGGCGCTATACCTTACTCGCCCAACTGTTATTACCGGGACAACTATCATTGTTTCTACCATGCAGGCTTTCCGCGTGGAAGATACCGAAGGACGCAAGGTGTATGAACAGTCCGGGGCGCTCATGGACCATTTCACCGGGTGTGACTCTGCCTTGCTCAATTCTCTTGAAAAATACTCCGATGGAAAACCGATATCGTCCCTGGCCAACCTTCTTCGCCTGCATCGCCCTATAGTGATTGTTGACGAGGCCCATAACGCCCGGACCCCACTGTCTTTTGATACCTTGGCCCGGTTCAATCCTTCCTGTATAATCGAGTTTACCGCGACGCCCGACACCGAAGACAGCCCCAGCAACGTTCTTCATTCCGTTTCGGCGGCGGAACTCAAAGCAGACCAGATGGTGAAGCTACCCATTCGCCTAGAGACGCGCCCCAATTGGAAAGACCTTGTTAGCGATGCCATTGCGCTTAGAAGGCATCTCGAAGAGGCAACCATATCGGAAAAGCGGGCTACCGGTGAATATATACGCCCCATTCTGTTGTTTCAGGCACAACCAAAGAGTCACTCCCGCGATAGTCTGACTGTGGAAGTGATAGAGCAGTCCCTTTTTGATGATTTTTCCATCCCGGCGGATCAGGTGCGGCGGGCAACAGGCACCGACAAGGGACTTGAAGGAATAGACCTTTCGGACCCGTCGTGTGGGGTACGGTATATCATCACCGTGTACGCGCTCAAGGAGGGGTGGGACTGCCCCTTTGCATATGTACTCTGCTCAGTTGCCGAAATGCACTCTTCTACAGCCGTGGAACAGATTCTAGGGCGGATAATGCGGTTGCCGAAGGCACAGCGTAAGCAAAACGAGGAACTGAATATGTCCTATGCCTTCGCTGCTTCGCACAATTTTGTTGACGTGGCAATGGCTCTTGAGGACGCCTTAGTGCAGAACGGATTCAACCGGCAAGAGGCAAGAGACCTTATCACAAAGCTTCCGGAAACGTCCCAAGGCGGCCTTGAGGAGTTTTGGACGAAAACGAGTGAACCGGTAATGGAAGCTCCAAGACTGGAGAGCTTACCGGCAGAGATCGCCCGCAAGATGATATATGATGCAGAGAAGGGAGAGATTACTTTTACTGGAGTGATGGAAGAGAAAGAAAAGTATGCAGTACAGCAGTGCTTTGTTACCTCTGAAGGAAAGGCGAGTGTTGAACGAGTATACCGGAGATCCCATGGACTCCCGATAGGGCAGGCGAAATCACCCGCCGAGCGCGGAGAGCTCTTCAAGATTCCCTTGTTAGCCGTTAAGCAAGGGGACTCTTTTGATGTCTTTGAGAAAACCCATCTTCTTGAAGTGCCGTGGGAGCTTTCAAAATGCGACCCAAGCCTTAAGGAGGCGGAATATTCGATAAAGCGGTTCGACGGTAGGATCGGAGAGATCGACGTTTCGGAGCACGGGAAGTTCACTCTCAGGTTTATAGCGGACCTGCATGAGCAGATGACGGCGCTACCTACCATGGACCAGACACAAACAGTAGCCGGTTTGGTCCACTGGTTTGACACCAAGATTCCCCATCAAGACATTCCTCCTTCAGAGACAGGACCATTCTTGACCGCGCTCGTACATTACCTTCTCGACGAGCGGAAACTGAGTCTCGACCAGCTTTTTCATGATAGATTTGCTTTGCGGCAGAAAGTGGCGGAAAAGATAGAGAAACACAGAAGGGAAGCGTATCGCCGCGCTTACCAGACCTTATTGCTTCCCGAATGCGCGACGCCCCTTGTTGTTACACCGCAGATTTGTTTCTCTTTCGAGCCCCTTGATTATCCCTACCAAAATCGATATCAGGGCAGTTACCCATTCACTAAGCACTATTACAGGGAAGTGGGAAACCTCAAGGATAGCGGGGAAGAATTTGAATGTGCCATATTCATAGATACTTTGCCGGAGGTGAAGTTTTGGGTTCGGAACTTAGAACGGCGCGAGCGTCACTCGTTCTGGTTGCAAACCAGGACCGACAGGTTTTACCCGGACTTTGTATGTCTGCTTAACGACGGGCGATACCTGGCGGTAGAATACAAAGGAGAAGACCGCTGGACGGATGAGGACTCGCAGGAAAAGCGCGAACTTGGTGAACTTTGGGAAAAGCGCAGCAATGGCAGTTGTCTTTTTGTCATGCCGAAAGGCAAGAATTTTGAGGCCATAAAGGCTAAGATAACGAGCCCAAGCGCCTTTAAAATTGAAGAGAAATCGAGTTTATTATTTGGCTGATCAGAGGATAGGCCCAGCCAGTAGCTAAGGTTTCCAATGATTTTTCCCTCCAAAACGCGGTAGACGTTAGGGTGAGAGAGAGCGGCTGGGGTCGATTCAGCCCTCGAACACCACCGTCTTGAACTTCTTCTTGCCGACTTTGAATGTGTATGGTCTGTTCTTGACTATGGGCAGGTGTTCTTTCGTGACCTTCACGAAATCGCCGCCGTCCGCAATATAGACGCCGCCCTGCCCGATGGTGCGCTTGCCTTCGGAAGTGGAGCTTACGAGGTCCAAGTTCTTAAGTATCCCCGGCAGCCAGACACCATCAACTACGTTCATAACCTGTTGTGCTAAACTAAGAGTTACAGTCTCGATATTCGCCGGTATCTCCCCCTGCCTGTGCACTTTCTTCCAGTCTTCCTCGGCTGCGCGGGCGGCCTCGGCATTGTGGAACCGGGCGGCCATCTCGCGGGCGAAGCGCATCTTGGCGTCCATGGGGTGAATAGTGCCCTTCGCGATGCCTTCCTTGAGGGTCTGAAGCTCTTCCAGGGATATATCGCTCAGAAGCTCGTAATACCGCAGCATCAGGGTGTCGGAGATGGCCATGAGCTTGCCGAATATGACGTCCGGCGGCTCGTCGATGCCTACGTAGTTGCCGTAGCTCTTGCTCATCTTGTTGACGCCGTCCGTGCCTTCGAGCAGCGGGACGGTGAGCACGGACTGGGGCTCCTGCCCGTAGCCCTTCTGGATTTCCCTGCCGACCAAAAGGTTGAATATCTGGTCCGAGCCGCCCAGCTCCACGTCTGCCCTGAGGGCGACCGAATCGTATCCCTGGACGAAGGGGTAGAGGAATTCGTGGACGCTTATGGGGATGCCGTTCTGGTAGCGGTTTTTGAAGTCGTCCCGCTCCAGCAGGCGCGCTACGGTATACTGGGCGCAGAGCCTTATCATATCGGCCGCGTTCATCGCCTCCATCCACTCGCTGTTGAAGCGGATCTCGGTTTTTTCCGGGTCGAGGATCTTGAAGACCTGCCGCTTGTAAGTCTCGGCGTTCTCCGTCAATTGCTCACGCGTCAGGATGGGCCTCGTCTCTATCCTGCCTGTCGGGTCGCCTATCATTCCGGTGAAGTCGCCCACGAGGAAGATCGCCGTGTGGCCCAGCTCCTGGAACTGTTTCAGCTTCTGGAGGACGACCGTGTGGCCCAGGTGCAGGTCGGGCGCAGTCGGGTCCATGCCCAGCTTTATCCGCAGGGGCCTCCCCTCGGCCCTTGCCCGGGCGAGCTTTTTCTTGAGCTCGTCGGGCGTGACGAGCTCCACAGCGCCGCGCCTGATGACCTCCATCTCGCGTTCGAGGTCCATCTCCTATTCCACCTTCTCCCGGATTCTCTCTATCTTCAGGCATTGCTTCGTGCGCGCATCGATCGTTATCATCACGCCCTGCGCCTCGAGGTCCCCCTTGGCGACCTCGTATTTCTGGGGGAGCTGCGTAACGAACCTCTCGATGACGGCCGCCTTGTCCATGCCGATGACGGAGTTTACCGGGCCCGTCATGCCGAGGTCCGTTATATAGCCTGTCCCTTTCGGCAGCACCGTATTGTCCGACGTCTGCACGTGCGTGTGGGTGCCCACGACGCACGCCACCTTTCCGTCGAGGAACCAGCCCATGGCGATCTTCTCCGAGGTCGCCTCCGCGTGGAAATCGACGATCGCGGGCGGCCCGTCGCCATCTTCCGCGAGGAAGGCTTCCATGGCGCGGAAGGGACAGTCGATGGCGGCCATGAACGTCCTGCCCTCGATGTTGGCGATGCGGACGGCCTTGTCTCCTTTACGGATGACGACTGCGCCGAAGCCCGGCGTCCCCGGCGGGTAGTTCAGCGGCCTGATGACGCGCCGCTCGGCCATCAGGTAGGGGACGATCTCTTTCTTTTTCCAGACGTGGTTGCCCGTAGTGATGGCGTCTGCCCCCGTCTCCAGCATCTCTATGGCGAGGGCAGGGGTGATGCCCAGGCCGCCGGCCATGTTCTCGCCGTTTATAATCTTGAAGTCGGCGCGGGTCTCTTTGAGGAACTGCGCGGCTGCGAGACGCCCAGGCTTGCCGATGACGTCGCCTAAGAAGAGAACGGTCAGGAGGCTATCGGGCATACTCGACCGCTCTTGTCTCCCGTATGACCACCACCTTGATCTGACCGGGATAGGAAAGCTCCGTCTCGACCTTCTTGGCTATGTCTTTAGACAGGAGGAAGATGCCCTCGTCGTTCATTTTGTCGCTGCTGACGACGATCCTGATCTCCCTGCCCGCCTGTATGGCGTATGACTTCTCGACGCCGGAGAAGCTCGACGCGATGCGCTCCAGGTCCTCAAGCCGCTTGATGTACGATTCGAGCATCTCGCGCCGCGCCCCGGGCCTCGCACCCGAGAGGGCGTCCGCCGCCTGGACGATCACGTCCAGCAGGTTTGCCGGCTCCGTCTCCTCGTGGTGGGCCAGTATGGCGTGGACGATCTCCTCGCCCTCCCCGTATTTCCTGGCGAGGTCCGCGCCTATTGCCGAATGTGAGCCCTCGATCTCATGGTCTACGGCTTTTCCTATGTCGTGGAGCAGTCCAGCCCGCTTCGCCTCTTGCACGTTGAGCTTAAGCTCCGCTGCGATGATGCCGCAGATAAAGGCGACCTCCAGGGAGTGCTGGTAGACGTTCTGGGAATAGCTGCTCCTGAACTTGAGCCTGCCGAGGAGCTTCACGACCTCCGGGTGGACGTTATGCACGCCTGCGTCGAAGACGGCCTGCTCGCCCGTCGTCTTGAGCCTCTCTTCGAGCTCTTCGGCGACCTTGGCGACGATCTCCTCGATGCGGGCCGGGTGTATCCTGCCGTCGGATATGAGCCGCTCTATCGCTACGCGGGCCACCTCCCTCCTGATCGGGTTGAAGCAGGAGAGGATAACGGCCTCCGGCGTGTCGTCGATGATGATATCGACGCCGGTAGCCGCCTCCAGGGCCCTGATGTTGCGTCCCTCCCTGCCTATGATGCGCCCTTTCATCTCCTCGTTGGGCAGGGGGACAACGGAGACGGCGTCCTCGGCCACGTACTCACCCGCGTACCGCTGGATGGCGACGGCGAGGATCTCCTTGGCCTTCTTGTCCGCCTTCTCCCGCGCTTCTTCTTCTATACGGCGGGCGACCTTCGTCGCCTCGTAGCGCGCCTCGTCCTCCATCGCCTGCATGAGCACCTTCTTGGCGTCTTCCGCCGTCATGCCGGCTATCTCCTGGAGCTTCTCGCGCTGTTCCTTGATGGTCTTGTCGTACTCGCCGATCCGGTTCTCAAGGTATCCCTCGCGGTTGGCAAGCTGCCTTTCCTTCTTGGAGAGGTCCTCTTCTTTCTTGTCGAGGGTTTCCATCTTCCGGTCGATGTTCGACTCTTTCTGGGAGAGGCGCTTCTCCACGTTCTGGAACTCGGCCCTTTTGCCCCGGACCTCCTGCTCCAGCTCGTTGCGCGCCTGGATGACGATGTCCTTCGCCTGGATAGAGGCCTCCCGCTTGGAGACGTCGGCCTCCTTCTTAGCCTCTTCGAGTATCTGCCGGCCTACCTCCCGGTATTCGCCGACCTTCTTTTTTTGAACCAATTTTGCGACGATGTAACCTGCAACGATACCCGCTATACAGATTACGACTGTGACTGTTATATTCAAGGTCCCCCCTTAAAGTGGCCTAAAGGGGGCAGCACGAGGACTTAATATTTCCCGGTCACCGGTCGATCTTGATGTCCCAACCTCCAAGAATCAACGTATTATATATGTTTTCGCTCCCGTATCCTCGGCACTACCCCTTTGAAGAAGACCCCGCGAATGCCGTGTAAACAGTAATGCTCGAACCTCTGGTGTCAAGTGGGAGCTCCCCTGCTGGTTCATGCTTCCCGCTCAAAGGCGGGCGTGCAGCTCCGCAGCACGTATAGGCCCCCGGCAAAGAGGTGTTGGCTCTAAGTTTACCATTCATCACGCACACCGCAGGGAATCTCGACATTTTCGACCTTTTTTAAAAGCCTGAGCGTCTTGTCTTCGACCCTCTCGAACCGCTCTTTCATCTCCATGTAATGATCGGCCATCCTCATCATGGCCATGATAACTGAGTTCAACGTGTTCACTATACCGAAATCCCTCGCCACTTCACCGATCTCGCGGTCGACGAGCTCGGCGATCCTCCTGATGCGCTTCTCGTCGTCGCACATGAACGTAAACGCCTGATTGAGTATGGTCACTTCCACCTTTTGCAAGGTCACGCCGTCATCTTCCGTCCGCTGCTTATCATTGTCAGAAAGCGGCGGGGGCCGGTCGGAGCTGGAAAGTGGCTCTCCGTCGCCGCGAGTCACCCGCTTACGCTTCCATTCTCTGGATCTTGTCCAGAATGCCCTTCACCTTCTGCATGACCATTTCTTTTTCGCTCTCGGTCTTCGCAACCAGTTCCTTAAGCTCCCTGTTCTCTGCCTCCAGGGAAGCGACCTTGCCCGCAAGGCCCGCTTTTTCCTCCCTTATGCCGGTATATGTCTTGAGGAGCGCGTCGATTTTCTCCTCCAGCTCGCCTAGTTTGTTGTCGCCAAATAAGTCTTCCATATCCAATACTTAATCTCTTTTCCGCTCGAAAGTCAAGTACAAAAGGCAGGCCTTGATGAACGGATCGAGGTCTCCGTCGAGCACATTTTCCGCGTTATTGTTGTGCGCCTCGAGCTTCGTGCGGTGGTCCTTGATGAGCTTGTAAGGGTGGAGTGTATACGAGCGTATCTGGCTTCCCCAGGCGATCTCCTTTTTCTCCTTGTTCAATTGGCTCATCTTCTCATCTTGTTTCCTCTTCTCAAGCTCGTAGAGCCTTGCCTTGAGGATCGACATGGCGATGGCCTTGTTCTTGTGTTGGGAGCGCTCGTTCTGGCACTGGACGACGATGCCCGAAGGCAGGTGGGTGATGCGGATGGCCGAATCCGTCCTGTTGACGTGCTGGCCGCCGGGGCCGCTCGCGCGGAAGGTATCGATCTTCAGGTCTTCATCCCGGATGTCCACGTGGATGTCGTCGGGTATCTCCGGGTAGGCATAGACGGACGCGAAGGAGGTATGCCTCCTTGCCGCCGCGTCGAAGGGCGAGATCCGCACCAAGCGGTGGATGCCGCTCTCGCACTTCATGTAGCCGTAAGCGTAAGGCCCAGACATTATGAACGTGACGTTCTTGATGCCCGCCTCTTCGCCGGGCAGGAGATCGACAACCTGGGTCTCGAAGCCTTTCTTCTCCGCCCACTTGAGGTACATGCGCAGGAGCATCTCCGCCCAGTCCTGCGCCTCCGTCCCGCCCGCTCCCGCGTTTATATAGACGATGGCGTTCTCTTTGTCGTTCTCCTCCGCGAGCATCCGCTCGATCTCGTAGCTGTCGAGCGCCCCGTCGAGGAGCTCGACCCTGCGCTGAAGCTCGGAGAGGTCCTCCGTGTCCTCCGTCTCTTTGGCGAAGTCGCTCAGGATGAGGATCTCCTCAAGCTCCTTCTCCTTTTCCTCCCAGCGGGAAAGCTCGTCCTGGAGCCTGGCCCTCTCTTTGAGGTGCTTCTGGGCCCGCTCCTGGTCCGTCCAGAAATCTTTTTGCGCCAGGGTTTGATCGTATTCCGCGACGCGCACCTTCAGGGAAGGGGCGTCAAAGATAACCTCGGAGAGCGGCCATGCGCTGGATGAGGGCGTCGGTTCTAGATTTTAGGTCTTCAAGCATTATAAACGGTCCTTATTTAATTATATGGGCTTGATCGCTGCCGTTCCGCGCCTTACTCCTCTGCCTTTGTCAGGTCCTCGAATCTTATATCCAGGCCCAGCACGCCGGCGATCTCGCCCGTGTCATGCGCGATGGGGCCGGAGACGGTTATGCACAGGGCGCCGGTGATCCTCGACGAGTAAAGGTTCGTCACCCATACCTTACCCGATTTCAAGGGCTCGATGAACCAATCCCTGTCGGAGAAGTCCTCGTGCAGGTCGATCTTGGCGTACTTCGCCCTGTCCGCCGCCTGGGTGATGTTCCTTGTGACCTTCACCCCCTCGACGTTGACCACGTAGGCAAACTGGATGAAGGGATAATCGGCCACAAGGTTTTTTAGCACCTCTTCCTGCCGCTCCGGCGCCATGCTCCTGAGGTCCGGCTCCTCGATGCAGTGCTCGATCAGGTGGGCGGCCATGTCGTAGGCCCTCTTCTTGAGCACGTCGAACTCCGACGGGAAGACCGAGGGGATGTACCTGCGCACGAGGTGCTCCATCTCCTCGTCGGATATGGCCGTTACCCTCCCTTCATCGTATGCCTTGAGGATGCGCTTGTTGATCCTCGCGACGCCGGGGTTGCTCTTCTCGATCGCGTCCGGCCCGATGAGGGCGAAATGGGCGTTTATCCAGTGGGCTATGCCGGCCAGGCCCGATTTGTCCGTGATGTTCACGGCTATCGGCCTGTCGAGTATCCTTTTCGTGTCGAAGGCCGTGTAGATCTCCTCGTTCTTCAGGAGGCCGTCGATGTGGACGCCCGCGGAGGTGGCGTTGAAGTCCGAGCCGACGAACGGCTGGTTCCTGGGGATGTGCATCCCCACCTCTTTCTCGAAGTAGTTCCGCATCTCCGTGATCGCCTTCGTATCGACCCCGTTGTCGTCCCCGACGAGGGAGATGTACTCGATCAGTAGGCCCTCGATGGGCGTATTGCCCGTCCTTTCCCCTATGCCGAGGAGGGTGCCGTTCGCGTACGTGCAGCCGTAAAGCCAGGCGCTGGTGGCCCCGACGATGCCCCGATAGAAATCGTTATGGCCGTGCCACTCCAGGTACTCCGAGGGCACCCCCGCGTCGTCGATCATGGCCCTGATGATCTTCCCTATAGAGCGCGGCAGGGCTGCGCCGGGGTAAGTGACGCCCACGCCCAAGGTGTCGCAGAGGCGTATCTTGACGGGCATCTTCGCTTCCTCAGAGAGGGACATGAGGGCCTGGGCGAAGGGGACGCAGAAGCCGTGGATGTCGGCCCTCGTCACGTCCTCGAAGTGGCACCGGGGCACAATGCCGCTGTCCAGGGCCGCCTCGACCATCTCCAGGTATTCGTTGAACACCTGGGTGCGCGTCTTCTTGAACTTGTAGAAGATGTGGTAGTCGGATATGCTCGTCAGCATGCCCGTCTCCCGCAGGCCGAAATCGCGGACAACCCGCAAGTCTTCCTTGTTCGCCCGGATCCATCCCGTGATCTCAGGGTAGCGGTATCCCTTTTCGAGGCACCTGGCGACCGCCTCCTTGTCCTTCTCCGTGTAAAGGAAGAACTCCGACTGGCGTATGACCCCGTTAGGCCCGGAAAGCCGGTGGAGGAAGCTGAAAAGGTCCTCTATCTGCTTCACGGAGAAGGGGGGCCTGGACTGCTGGCCGTCCCTGAAGGTCGTATCGGTTATGAAGATCTCTTCCGGCGGGTCGATCAGCTCGATCTTATGGTCGAAGTTGACCCTCACCATCTCCGTGTACGGGAAGACGCCCCGGAAGAGCTCCGGCTTCTCGTTGTCCTTCAACGTGAACTGGTCGCTCTTGACGACGTTCTTGAATATGAAGCCCTTCTTTTTCTTCGGCAACTTCCGTCCTTATTCCTTCGTGATCCTCAGGTGCAGCTCGGCGAGCTGTCGCACCTTCACCGGCGCAGGGGCGCCGGACAGCAGGCAGACGCCTTTCTGGGTCTTGGGGAAGGGGATTACGTCCCTTATGCTCTCAAGACCGAGGAGCATCATAAGTATGCGGTCCACCCCGAAGGCGATCCCCCCATGGGGCGGCGCGCCCATCTCCAGCGCCTCGAGGAGGAAGCCGAACTGGGCGACCGCTTCCTCTTCCTTGATGTTGAGCAGCTTGAACATCGCCATCTGCTCGTCCTTCTCGTGTATCCTGATGCTGCCGCCGCCTATCTCGACGCCGTTGAGCACGAGGTCGTAGGCCCTGGCCCGCATCGACTCGTAATCCCCGGAAAAGTCTCCGATGCGTCCCTTCGGCGAGGTGAACGGGTGGTGGCGGGCGACGTGCCTCTTCTCCTCCTCGCTGTACTCGAAGAGGGGGAAATTGACGACCCACAGGAAGCGGTCTTCCCCCTTCCTGATGAGGTTGTACCGCTCGCCCAGATAAAGGCGGAACCGGCCCATGATCTCGTTGACCCTGGCCCGGGCGTCCGCCATGATGAAGACCACGTCGCCGTTCTCCAGGCCGAAGCGCGCGTCGATCACCTGCGTCTCGCCCTCGGTGAGGTACTTGACGATAGGGGAGGCGAGCTTTCCCTCGTCCTTGCGCATCCAGATGAGGCCGCCCGCGCCCAGGGACTTCGCCGTATCGACGGCCGTGTCGAGATCCTTGCGGGAGAGCTGCTTGCCTTTGAGGGCGATGCCCTTTATGGCCCCGCCACCGTCGAGCGTCTTCTTGAAGACGCCGAAGGCCGTGGAGGCGAAAAGGGAAGACAGCTCCTCCATGGGCAGCCCGAACCGGAGGTCGGGCTTATCCGTCCCGTAGCGCTCCATCGCCTCGCTGAAATCCATGCGCTCGAAGGGGACGGAAAGGGGTATTTTCTTCACGGACTCGTAGAGGACGCCCATGATGGCCTCGCTGACGGCGATCACGTCGTCCACGTCTACGAAGCTCATCTCCAGGTCTAGCTGGGTGAACTCCGGCTGCCGGTCGGCCCGCAGGTCCTCGTCGCGGAAGCAGCGCACGATCTGGAAATACTTATCGAACCCGGCCACCATCAGGATCTGCTTGAAAAGCTGGGGCGACTGCGGCAGCGCGTAGAACTGCCCGGAGTTGAGCCTTGAGGGCACGATGAAGTCCCTCGCCCCTTCGGGTGTGCTTTTGGTGAGGAAGGGCGTTTCTATCTCGTAAAAACCGTTGGAGGTGAGGTAATGGCGTATCACCTGGGAGGCCCTGCTGCGCGCCAGGAACCTCTCCTGCACCTGGGGCCTGCGCATGTCGAGGTAGCGGTATTTCAGCCTGAGCGACTCGTTCGGCGCTTCCTCCTCGCCTGCCGTCTCGTCTAGCTGGAAGGGCAGGGCTTTGCACGTATTGAGGACGCTGAAGGTGGAGACGAGCACCTCGACCCGGCCCGTCGGGATGTTCGGGTTCTCCGTGCCTTCGGGCCTTATCGAGACCGTCCCCCGGATGCGGACGACGTACTCCTGCTTGACCTCGTGGGCGGCCGCATGGGCCGAGGGCGCTATCTCCGGCGAGAAGACGACCTGGACGATGCCGGTCACGTCGCGCAGGTCGAAAAAGATCAGGCCGCCGTGGTCGCGCCTTCTGTAGACCCACCCGGCAAGCTCGACGGTCTTTCCGGCATCGGCCGCTGTAAGCAGGCCGCAGTATCGGTTTCTCAAGTCGTGCCTCCTCTAAAAGCCCTTTATTATAGCCGAAATCGGTCTGCCGGTCAACCATTGGGGCTCAGCGCCCCCTCCACCAGCAAAGCTGGATGGAGCCTCCCCCCTCAAACGGACAAAGAATCATTGGGGCTCAGCGCCCACCACCATTTATATATAACATTAGGCTTGAAGGTCTATCATGGCCCGTTCAAATATAGGCCGGCCTGTACTATTCCCTCACTTTCTCACAGGCCATTATTGGGGCTTCCGCGCCCCCTCCACGAGCAAAGCTCGTGGAGCCACCCCCCTCAACGCTGCGCATACGCTTGCTTTATCATTGGGGCTCAGCGCCCCCTCCACCGGCAAAGCCGCCCGGGGCAGAACGTGTGAAAAAATATGATCCCACCCTCACCCCGCCCTCTCCCCTCACCAGGGAGAGGGAGTTTTTATTGTGAATTCGCATCTTTAACTCCCTCGCCCCTTGGGGGAGAGGGCGGGGTGAGGGGTGTCTGCATTGAAGCGCTGATTATTTCACACGTTCG
>Ga0326727_10007444_pt1 | contig 28954 bp, 28 predicted proteins | sample MB2enrmetagenome_FD_207643 | JGI IMG/M metagenome (GOLD analysis project Ga0326727, IMG submission 207643) | Lab enriched peat soil microbial communities from McLean, Ithaca, NY, United States - MB29MY | ecosystem: Environmental > Terrestrial > Soil > Wetlands > Peat | place: USA: New York... | reverse complement strand
AATTACGCCCGACCTGACTATATTCCTGTGCCCCGCTTATTTGCGTGGGCAAGCCTACCTCATGCTCCACGACGGCAACGCAGCGGCAACGGAATTTCAGAAGTTCATCGACCACCGAGGGGTGGTGGTGAACTTTCCCTGGGGCGCGCTGGCTCGCCTCGGACTGGCGCGCGCTTACGCCCTCGAAGCCGGTGTAGGGGCACCCCTTGTGGGTGCCCTCGCGCCCGCCCCGATACAATCGGTGTCCGGTCGAGAAGGGCGCCCACAAGGGGCGCCCCTACACCAGGACGCGCTCGCCAAAGCCCACACTGCCTATCAGCAATTCCTCACCATCTGGAAAGACGCCGACCCTGATGTTCCCATCCTGAAGGAAGCAAAGACGGAATACGCAAAGCTGCAATAATCCCTGCGCTCCGGCCCTCGCTTCCAGGGCCTCCTGCGCCGCATGAACCTGCCGGGGCAAGGTCGGTCTTGGCTTTTGGCTTCCCCTTTACCTGCGTGCTCCCCCGATGCGATTTTGAGGCCCCTCGGTTCTTCTATTTCGTTGCTTGCGGGGCGATGCATGTGATTCCCAGAAAGAACCGGCGAGCGGCGGAGTTTCGCGGAAACCGCTGCTCAGTGGAATCGTTGCATCAGGGCGGCGATAGCCTTCAGATAGATGCGTTCGGCCTGGGGATCGAAGTGGGTAGAAGCCACTTCATAGCCGCCTTCAGCGAAGGCCTTTTGTTCCGGGAAATAGCCGACATAGCCGTTGGTGTATCCCATCAAGTGGGCAAACGTGGCCGGCGAAGCCGCTTTAACCTGTTTCCCGATATTGCTGAACAATTCGCCCGGGAACGTCGTCCACATCAGGTCGCCGATACGAATGATGGTGGTCGGAACCGTAATGGCAGTGGCCGCGAAATCCTGAAACAGCTCGCGATAATTCCGCGGCAGAAGAATGTCGGCGGTTTCTAGCTGAACGCGGGGGATGAGGCAGGATTCCGGTGATAGCCCGCGATAGACTCGGGCCACCTCGCGCCCGATCTCTTCGCCGAGCGCCCAGGTGGCCTCTATGTTGTCCACGTTGCCATCCAAGCCGCCCACGACACGCGGGTTGATATCTCCCGCCGCCCCCTGCAGGTAGATCGAGCCCAGACCGGGGAACTGCTTTTCAACATACTCTTGCATGCGGCCCATCCACTCGCCGGAGATTTTGCTGTTGCGTCCCCCCAGCGAGGTGCCGTGGCAGGCGTAGTGAATCATGATGGCCAGAGGCGCGCCCGAAGCCTTATCCACGCGCACGATTTGCACCGCATCGTCGATGGGACCCAGAGCGTTCGCGCCCAACCGCACGACGCCGCCGAACTCGTGAATCATGACCGGATGATCGGTCTTGTGCTTGCCGAAGGATTGGCTGGCGTCGTTCTCATCAAAGGTCAGGGTCGAGTCCGAATCGGCCGGCCGCGCCTGGCGGCGATTCATAGCGATCCGAGAATGCCCGGCGCCCGCGGCGATGCGCACAGGCTGCAAGTTGGCGACGGCTTGTTGCGCGGCTTTTATGACGCCATCTCCAAACTGGCGGTCCCAGTCGATCTTTGGCTCGGCATTCGGCGAAGGCGCGGCATGGTTATGAACGTCGCCCAGCAAAACGTTGGCTTCCGGAATACCCGTGGCCTCGGCGATGCGGTGCCGGAAGATATCGTGCCCCTGAATCTCGATCACGTCCGCAACCACAAAAGCCACGCGAACGCCCGAGGCGTCAAAGACCAAGGCGCGGACGTACAGACGGTCGTGCCCGTGAACGCCGTTCGAAGGCTCGCCACGCAAGTCATACCCGCCCATGAATACCGGCACTGAAGGAGTGACGTCGACTTTCGCATACCCAGCGCGCAGTTCCTGGGCACGGCTGTCGACTGAAGCGAACAACAGCGGCAGCACAAGTAGCATTGCGCCTCCCACGGTCCTCCATACCTGCCCGACGATGAGTTCGCGCATTTGGATCCTTTCCTTAGGACTTTGGCCTTGCTAGCGGAGAGAGTTTACCACGAAATCCAGGGAGGAGCGCGATGCGGCGTGGTGCCCTGATTTGACTCGTAGCGCCCCGACCTGTCGGGGCATTTGCCGACCCTTCGCTTCGCTCAGGGCAGGCTCTGAGGGCCGGCGCCTCTTTCAAATCGGGACACTGCCTTTCGGCGGCGAGAGTCGGCGGCTGCCTGAGTTCTAATTAATCATTCGCCTGGCGGAATACGGGACTTGTTCTGAGCGAGCCACTGCTCGAAGCTTTGCAGCGCCGGGTTGAGGGCCCGGGCGGTCTCGGGGTTGCGTGCGCCACAGAAGTACTCGTTGAAGTCGCACTTGAACTGGAACATGTTCCCCAGGTCATCGGCTCCGGGGAACCCGAAGCTGCGGTAGACCGCGTGAGGCACGGCGTTGTAACGAACCTCCTGCCCCAGTGCCTTGCTGAAGGCCGCGGCCATCTGCGCGCCCGTCAAATGCTCTCCGGCAATGCCGACTGTCTTGCCGATCAGTTCGTGTCCGCGCTTGAAGATGCCGTAGGCGCACCGGCCAATGTCTTCGGCGGCGATGGCGGCAAGCTTCTTGTCCTCCATCGGCAACGTCAAAGCCAGGATGCCGTCCGGGCCTTTCTTGGGGCCCATGCCGAAGTAGATGAAGTTGTCCCAATAGAACGACGTCAGCAAGAACGTTACACGCAGCCCAAGATCGGTGAAGAACTTTTCAGCCTCGCCCTTGGCGTCAAAGTGCGGCACCTTGTACTTACCCTGGAGTGTCGGCATGCGGTCGTCACTGAGGGGAACCCACTTGCGCGTATCCTCGAGCGTCGACCAGATTACGTGCTGGATTGCGGCGTGCTTGGCCGCCTGAGCCATGTTGGCGGCTTCAGCCAACTCTTTCTCGGGCGAGAAATGCTCCCAGAAGAACGTGACGCAGAATGCTCCGTAGGCGCCCTGAAACGCCTTTTCGAGGCTCGCACGGTCGTCGACGTTGGCCGCGACAACCTCCGCGCCCATTTCTGCCAGCTTCTTTGCCTTGTCGGAGTTGACGTCTCGGACAAGAGCCCGCACAGCAAAGCCACCTTGTGGGTCGTTCAGGATGGCGCGGACTAAGCCGCCCCCCTGCGCGCCGGTGGCCCCTACTACCGCGATAGTTTTTTTCGTAGCCATATGATCCTCATAGTGAATTTAATAAGCCAATTTACCCGGATGGAGAACTACACGTCCACCTGCGGACAACGCGACTCGAGCCGCCGCCCAAGGTCCTGCCCAGATAGGTCCAGGCACAGCCCGTCGCTACAGAACAGAACTGTCACGACCACTTCTTGCCCAGCTCGTCCAGGCCCGCCTTCGCCAGGTCTTCCGGAGTCATGGCAATGTGAAACTCACAATCCGCGTTGAAAGTGATAAACCAAGGCTCCGCGAAAAACGGGACCTGGGACGGGTTGTCTACATTAATGATCAAAATCCCGCCGCGGCAGCCTTCGTACTCCGTGAAGTAGGCCGCCTCAGGTTTTTGTTCCTGGAGAATGCGCTGCATTTTAGCGCCTGCTGTTCCGTTCTTCACCAAGCTGTTGAACGGTTCGTGGGGGAGTTTGACGTGGAGAAGCATTCGCATGTATCACCTCTTTGAGTTTGTAATCCTGCCCATTTGGTTGCTTTCCGTTATTCAGTCGTCCGGCACTGAAGGCACGGCGCGTATCCGCCCCGATCCTTGCATCGGTTCCGAAGCCTGGCCGTGGGCCGGTGCTGTCCTGCCCATTGCCCCGCTGGGCAATAGGTCGTGGCGGGTTTGAACGCGCCAGTTGGCGCGCTCTTCGAGACCAACCGGACGTTGGCCTTACAGTGATTAACTTTCGAGATGTCCCAGAAGGATTGCCCTACAGCCTACCTAATTGATTAAGCCATTGCCGTGGCAGGAAGTCAAGTAGCCCGACGACCGGTATTTCGCCTTTCATTCCAAGGCAACACACGCTAAGCTGGGTGCTTCCAAAAGTCTGTAATGACATTTCTCGAAACGGAAGGTGACTTATGCTTAAGCGAAGCGTGTGGCGCCGGCTCGTGTGCGGATTGGCCATGGCGTTCCTGGCGGGCGGTCAATCGTTCGGCCAAAGCACCGTGACCTCAACCCAGCAGGATCAGAAAGACCTGGCGGTGACGGTTTACAACTCCAACGTGGCGCTGGTGCGGGATGTGCGCAGGCTGCGCCTGCCCTCGGGAACATTGGACTTGCGCTACATGGACATCGCGGCCGAGGTGAACCCGGCGACAGTCCACATCGTCTCGCTCACCGCTCCAAAGGACCTGAACGTTCTCGAGCAGAACTACGAGTACGACCTGCTGAGTCCTCTAAAACTTCTCCAGAAATACGTGGGAAAAGAATTGACCCTGGTGCGGACAGTGACGGAGAACAATTCGACCAAGGAAGTTCCCGTAAAAGCAACCCTGCTGGCCCTGAACGACGGGCCGGTGTGGAAAGTGGGAAATGAAATCGTCACCGGAATAGGGACTGACCGGTATATCTTCCCCGACCTCCCCGAAAACCTGTACAGCAAACCGACCTTGATTTGGTTGCTGGAAAATGCGCGGGCCGGGGAGCAGACGGTGGAAGCCTCCTACTTGACCAATCAAGTGAATTGGACCGCCGACTACGTGCTCACGATCGGTGCAGATCAAAAGGGGGCGGATCTGAACGGTTGGGTGACGGTCATCAACAACAGCGGGACGTCATTCGGGAACGCGCAACTGCAGCTTGTCGCGGGCGAAGTCCACAGAGTCACTGAGGGGTCGTTGGGACAGTTGCCCCGGCCCATGATGAAGGCTGCCGTAGCTGGGGCGGCCCAATTTGTCCAGGAGCCCATCTCCGAGTATCACCTTTATTCGCTCGAACGACGCACCAACCTCCAGGACAAAGAAACGAAGCAGATCAGCCTGCTCGCAGCCACGGGCGTCGGCTTCAGCAAGGTCTTCGAAGTGGACGGGCAGCAATACTACTACCACAACGCCCAGAGCCCCGGCGCGCCCGTCAGGGAACCGGTCCAAGTTCACATCAAGTTCAAGAACTTGCAGGAGAATTCTCTTGGCATGCCCCTGCCGGCCGGCACCGTGCGTGTTTATCAGGGTGATTCGAAGGGGCGCGTACAGTTTATCGGCGAAGACCGCATCGGCCACACGCCCAAAGACGAGACGCTCGATCTTCACATCGGGAATGCTTTTGATGTGGTCGCGGAAAGAAAGCAGACGGACTTCAAGTCTTTTGGCCGGGCCTTCGAATTCGCCTTTGAGATTTCACTACGCAATCACAAACCAGACCCCATTACGGTGGTCGTCAATGAGCCCATCGGCGGCGACTGGACGATGCTCGACTCGAACTACAAGTATGAAAAGACCGCGGCGTTCGCGGCGCAATTCCAAGTGCCGGTGGCGGCGAACGCGGAATCTGTACTCAAGTACCGCGTACGCGTGCAGTGGTAAACCCCGTGCGGAGAGCGAGTCAGTTGCCAGTGGTGCGTTGTGCGGCGACCAGCCGAGCGAGAGAGTGGGGAGAAGACTGAATTGTGAATTGCCATGTCTTGCACAGGCTCCGCGAGGGGCGGGCAAGCTTCGTCAGGGCGCAGACTTGGACCCGGCGCTCGGGCGCTTCGCGAGTTGACACGTGGGAGGCATCGTCAGTTTGCGCGGATTCGGCGTCCAACTCGGAGTGGGCATTGGGGTGGCTTATCAATTGCGCAACCCAGGATATTGCCCGGACATAGACCATGGCAGTTTCTTGCTGCTCCGTAGTGACGCGGGGCGGCGCGGGCAAGGTCGACGGCCGTGCGATCCACTCTCCGAAACTACTGGAGAATAAGAAAAGGGTGGCCGAAAAAAGAATCACAACCGGTAACGGTAGTCTGGCCTTCTTCATAAGACCCTTACCTCCCTGCAAAGGCGACTCTTGCCTTCGAGAACCCTAACTTCCAGATTTCCTGGTCAAAAGTTTAGACGTTTGACCCCAGTTTTGGTCACCAATGCTGGAGAGTTTCAAATCCCTGAAGTCTATTGGATGTCAGGTCAGTTGCCCGGGTTGGACGGAACATCTGAATTCTGGAAACTACGAGCCAGGGGGAGCTTTAGCGGTTCGCGAACAAAACGCCCGCCAAATGTCATTCTGAGCGAAGCGAAGAATCTCGGCAGTTGTAATTTCGCCGAACTGCAGAGATCCTTCCTTCGTTGCACTCAGGACCGTCTCCGACTCCTCAGGATGACAGATCCACGGGTTTGTCAGCAGCCGTTCAAAGCACCAGCATACAGTCCCCGTAGCTGTAAAACCGGTAGCGCTCCTGGACAGCATGTTGGTAGGCGCGGAGTGTAAGGTCGCGGCCCGCCCAGGCGCAGACCAGCATGAAAAGCGTAGATTTGGGAAGGTGAAAGTTAGTGAGCAGCCCACGGATCACCCGAAACTCGAATCCCGGATAAACGAAAAGGTTAGTTTCCCCTCTTCCGGGCTCAATCTTTCCGTCGTGTTCGCGCCCCACATGTTCGAGTGTCCGTAGGCTTGTGGTGCCCACGGCAATGATGCGCCGGCCTTGCTCGAGCGCCGTGTTCAGGGCGACGGCGGCGGACTCCGAAATCTCGAAGCGCTCACCTTCCATCTTGTGTTCTTCCACTTGCTCCACCCGCACCGGCTGAAACGTGCCGAGTCCCACGTGGAGCGTGATCTCGCAGGTCTTAATCCCGCGCCCGCGCAGCGACTCCAAAACTCTCTCCGTGAAATGGAAGCCTGCCGTGGGCGCGGCGACGGCACCGCGGACTTTGGCGTAGATCGTCTGGTAGGTCTCGCGATCCTGCGTTTCATCGGCACGTCGGATATAGGGCGGCAACGGGACGTGGCCCAGACGGTCGATTGCGTCTTCAACGGTGCCTTCGCGTGCCCTCAAACGAACGCGCCGCACTCCATAATCGCCTCGCCCGATGACTTCCGCTTCTAATTCCCGCTCGCCGAAAAGGAGTATCTCGCCGGTTCGCACCTTGCGGCCCGGGTGGACAAGCCCTTCCCAAACGTCTCCGTCCTCCTGCCCTGTCAGCAGCAACTCGACTTCGCCCTTCAGAAATTCCCGCGCCGCAGGATTGCGCTTGCCGACAGGTTGTGAATGGAGACCCTGCCGGTGCCCCAACAAGCGCGCCGGAAACACCTTGGTGTTGTTGAAAACCAAAAGATCGCCGGGCTCGAGGACTTGAGGGAGGTCTCGGAAAATCTGGTCCCTAAAGGTCCCTGCTTCGCGCTCCACGACCATCATGCGCGAAGCGTCACGGGGAACCAGGGGCCGCTGGGCAATTAACTCCGCCGGAAGGTGATAATCGAACTCGTCGACAAGCATCGCTTAGGAATTGTAGCAGTGAGACACGTCCGCTGTCCGTCGTCAGTTGTTGGGGTTGGCGCAAGGGAGTTTGGGAATGACAGCCCTCTCCCTTGGAAAGACGGTGTCCCGCGGCGGCGCTCTCTCCAGCCGTCGCAGGTCGGGTGAGGCGATTCTCCTCTCTGTTAGCCGCGTGGCTCAGGAATGTCGGTATTGACCAGCGCCCCAAACACGAGAAGCGCCTTATTTGTGGTAGAGTTCTGGTATGCCTTCCCCAGCGGTCACTATCACGCAGCGCGGCGCCGACCGCGTGTCTTCCGGCCACGTATGGATCTACCGTGCCGATGTACTGGACGCAAACGAAGCTGACCCCGGCGCCATTGTTCACCTCCAAGACCGCAGGCGGCATTTCTGGGGTCAGGCGATTTACAGCAGCCGGTCTCAGATTGCTCTGCGTCTGCTCACGCGCGACGAGCGGCCCTTCGATCGTGCCTTCCTGGCTGAGCGAATAGCCACGGCCACAAGTCTCCGCCGACAAGTGGCAGGCGGTGCGCAGGCTTATCGCCTCGTCTCTGCGGAAGGCGACCTGCTCCCGTCTCTCATCATCGATCGCTACGGCCCCTGCTTCGTCATCCAGACTCTCACCCAAGGTATGGACCGGCTGAAGCCGCAGATCGTCGAGATTCTCCAGCAGGCCTTCTCGCCCCGCTCCATCCTGGAGCGTAACGATGTGGCGGTGCGGGGACTCGAGGGACTGCCGGAGCAGAAAGGGACTCTGGCCGGGGAAAGCATCAGCGAAGTCGAGGCAGAGGAAAACGGGTTGCGATTCACCTTCGATCTGATGGGCGGGCAGAAGACCGGCGGCTTTCTCGACCAGCGAGAGAATCGCCTGGCAGCGCGGCAATACGCGCGGGGCCGCGCGCTCGATTGCTTCTGCTATACGGGCGGGTTTGCGCTGCATCTGGCGGCGCAGTGCGATTCCGTCCTGGGCATCGACTCTTCGCCGGAGGCGCTCGGCCTCGCTCGCCGCAACCAGCAATTGAACGGCCTGACCAACCTCGATTGGAAGGAGGCCAACTGTTTCGACTTCTTAAAGGCCGCCGACCTGGAAAGACAACGCTACGACACGATCGTGCTCGATCCTCCGGCGTTTGCCCGGCAGAAGTCCAAGCTGGAGGCGGCCCGGCGCGGCTACAAGGAGCTGAACCTGCGCGCACTCAAAATGCTGAACCCGGGCGGGTTCCTCATCACCTGCTCATGCTCCCATCATGTGAGCGAGACGGACTTCCTCGAAATCATCGCTGCGGCGGCGCTCGACGCACACCGCACGGTAGCTGTTGTCGAGCGGCGAACGCAGTCGCGCGACCACCCGATCCTATTGACGGTGCCTGAAACGCACTATTTGAAGTGTCTGATCTTGCGTGTGATCGGATTCTTTTCTTGAATTCTGTAATTTGAAATTTCCCTCGCGCCTGTGACGCGTCGACCGGTCCGTATATTGAATCGCAGTCTCTGAGGAGAAACATGTCTAACCGTGTACCGACTGGCAGTAATCATGGCACTCGATGGATTCGCATCTTCGCACGGTGCGCCTGGCTCATTGCCGCAGCATTGTCTTTGACGCAGATCGCCGGGCCTTCGCTTGCAACAGAACAAAATCTGCACTTTTCTTCCCAGGAATTCCTCGAGCCCATCAAGTTTCTGGCCAGCGACAAACTCAAGGGTCGCGGAGACGGCAGCAAAGAACTCGATGAAGCGGCGCAATACATTGAGAAGCGCTTCAAGAAGTTTGGACTGAAGCCTGCCGGTGACAACGGAACCTATCTTCAACGATTCAAAATCACGGTGGGCGCCGAGTTGGGTACGAACAACTCCCTGACCTATCAAAATGGCGCTTCTCGCGCCGCGCTCACCCCCGGACAGGATTTTGTCCCCTTCAGCTTTTCGGAGGCCGTAACGGTCCAGGCGCCGCTCGTCTTTGCGGGATATGGAATCACCGCTCCGGAATTCAATTACGACGATTACACAGGCGTAGATGCCAAAGGAAAGATCGTGTTGGTGCTGCGTCACGAGCCGCAGGAAAACGACGACAAGAGTGTTTTCGCGGGAAAACAACTTACTACTCACTCAGAGATCGTTAATAAGGCCATCAACGCAAGAAACCACGGTGCGGTGGGGATGATCCTGGTGAACGATCTCGGGAATCATCCCGGCGAGCCCGATGAGCTGATCAAGTTTGGCTCCCTCACGGGCCCCGAAGAGATGCAGGTGGCGGCCCTCCAGGTGAAGGCTGAGGTGGCGGATGAGTGGCTCAAGCCTGAGGGGAAGAACCTGGAAGAGCTTCGCCAGGCTATTGATAAGGATTTATCGAACCACTCCTTTGCGCTGCCGCCTTCGGCGCAGGTCGTGCTGGCCGTGGACGTTCAGCGGATTCGCAAGGAGGTTTCGAATGTGATCGGCATGCTGCCGGGCCGGGATAAGAAGCTTTCCGGCGAGTGCATCGTCGTCGGCGCCCACTATGACCACCTGGGGCTTGGCGACCAGCATTCTCTCGCCCCCAGTCAAATCGGCCAGATCCACCACGGCGCGGACGACAACGCCTCCGGAACCAGCGCCGTGCTCGAGCTTGCCGATGGCTTCGCGCATTCGAGCCCTCGTCCCACGCATACTCTGATATTCGTAACCTTCGCGGGAGAGGAAACCGGCTTGCTGGGCTCCAGTTACTACACCAGTCATCCCGCCTGGAGCCTCGATAAGACCCTGGCCATGGTCAACATGGATATGGTGGGTCGCGTCTCCAAGAACAAACTCTACGTCGGTGGAACGGGAACCTCGCCGGGATTCAAGAAGCTGGTGGAGGATGCAGACCGCAACGTCGGTTTCGACCTGAGCTACTCGGCCTCCGGCTATGGCGCCAGCGATCACATGTCGTTTACCGTCCGAAGCGTGCCGGTGCTGTTCTTCTTCTCCGGCCTGCACTCCGACTATCACAAGCCCTCCGACACCTGGGACAAGATAAATGCCGAGGACGGAGCGAAGGTTGTGCAGTTGGTGGCGCAAGTGGTCAACGGGCTCGACCAGCTGACGGAAAAACCGCAATTCGTTCGCGTGGCGGAGCCCACTCCCTCTGCCATGGGTGGCGGCGGCGGCTACGGCCCTTACTTCGGTTCCATCCCCGATTTCGGCGCGGCTGAACATGGCGGCGTGAAGTTCGCCGATGTGCGTGACGGGAGCCCTGCCGCCAAAGCTGGCTTCAAGGCTGGCGACACCTTGATCGATTTCGGTGGGAAGAGCATCGACAACCTCTACGATTTTACCTATGCGTTGCGGGCCCACAAGCCGGGCGACAAGGTGTCAGTGACCGTTCTGCGAAACGGAGAGAAAGTTACGCGTGAGGTAACCTTGGAGGTAAGAAAATAGCTGTCCCCTGGGAGGCGGCACAGGCAAGAGCGCTTGTGCCGCCCGTGGTATGATGGAAAGTAGGCGGCACGTCGGGGCAGAATAGAAATGCACGCGCGATGAGAATGGGGAGATTCCGGAACTTTCGAACTTATCTGGCCGTAGCGCTCTCGCTGGCGCCACTCGCTGTGTCGAGTTCCGCGGCGGCGGTTGATGCGCCTCTCAAGCTCGTGGTCTCGGTCGAGGAGCAATCTATTCCGGCGCCCTTCCCGGCGCGTATCAGCCTCCACCTCCACACCATTGGCAGCGCAACGCTCTGGCTTTACCGGCATGCGCGGGCCAAGCTTCCACCGCCCATGCGCATGTCGGACGAGGACACCGGGCCACAGTCCACGGGCGGGTCGATACTCGCCGTGCAACTTGAACCGGTCAGCACGGAGGGGGTAACCATTTCCACCCCGGCGCAAGCGGAGGTTTTCGACAGCATTGGCCTTCCGAAACCGGCGCTGGTCGGCTTGGCGCCAGGCGACGACTACGAAGAAAAGCACTCGATTCGCATTACGCCGGCGCTTTCCGAGGTGCAGAAACCGCTCTGGGGAGCCTATCGGCTGACTGTCGTTTACAAGGCCCAGTATTCTAATGCCGACGAAATCCAACGCGACCTGAAGGCCACCCTCTGGCAGGGCGAGGTCTCGAGTAACACGATCGAGGTTCAGCTCCAGCCTCCCACCCCCGATTCGCGCTGCGAAGTATATGGGACAGTGGACACCCCGGATTCCGTGCCGATCGGCGAAGCCATCGTTTCTCTTTCCGACAAGGCCCAGCGTCTCGTGGACCAGACGGCGAGCGACCCCGATGGCAAGTATTCGTTCTCCGGTCTCCCGCCCGGCTTTTACTGGGTTACGGCGCGGCGGCACGGCGACACACAAGATACCGGGGTATTCCGGCACGTGGAACTGACGTCCTCAACGCCTTCGGTAAATCAGCATCTGGTGATCATTCCGGAGGAGGTCTATGAACCCAAGCATATGCTTCACAAGCCGGTGCTCTTTCGTATTACTGATAACGCCGGGGCGCCACTGGACCGGGTGGGCATCGATGTAACCTATGCCAATGGGGACCTTGTGGATAACGTGAAGGGTGAAACCGGCCGGGATGGTACGGTGGCGCTCACCGTCATCCCCGGTCGTAATTTTGTGACGCTTAAACGTCACGGATGTCCAAAGCAAGACGAGCGGGCGGATGTCCCTCCCGGCGGGGGAATCGGCGCGTTTCAGTTCGCCTTCGGCTGCGCGAAGAAATGAGCGGGAGGTGATCGTGGGGGCGGCCCTTGTGGCCGCCCTCGTGATCCCAGGGCGGCCATTAAGGCCGCCCCTACGCGTGATGTTCACACCATGGCAACTTGCGATGATTCCTAGACACAAACTTGCGACTACACGTCGGGTCGCCCTGGCAGTCTGGCTCTTGATTGTCGTGCTCGGCATGGCGCTTGGAGGCCAGCAGAAATCCGGGCTTTCCGGCGTCGGCCCGGTGGTCAAAGGCACTCCCGACGATCCGCTCCGCGATCCACGCGAAACGCACCTTCGCCACGTCAAACAACTCACTTTTGGCGGCCAGAACGCCGAGGCGTACTTCAGCTATGACGGCAGGCGCCTGACGTTTCAGAGCACACGCGAGCCGTACCAATGCGATCAGATCTTCATCATGAACGCCGACGGCTCTGACCAGCACCTTGTTTCCACCGGCCAGGGCAGGACGACCTGCAGCTACTTTTATCCGGACGGCAAGCACATCCTCTTCTCGTCGACTCACCTCTCGGGCCCTGAATGCCCGCCCAGGCCGGACTATTCAAAAGGCTACGTTTGGGGAGTCTATTCGACCTTCAGAATTTTCTACGCCACGGACAGGGGCAGGATTCTAAAGCAGCTCGCACCGGCGCCGGGCTACAACGCCGAAGCCACGCTCTCGGCCGATGGGAAGAAGATCGTCTTCACATCCTCGCGGGACGGCGACTTGGAAATCTACACCATGAATCCCGATGGAAGTGGCGTGAAGCGTCTGACTCACGAACTCGGTTATGACGGCGGGCCTTTCTTTTCGCCCGATGGGCAATGGATCGTTTATCGCGCCCACCATCCCAAGGCCGCCGATGAAGTGGCCCGTTACAAAGCCCTCCTTGCCCAGGACCTTGTCGAGCCGATGCAAATGGACCTTTATGTGATGCGCGCCGACGGCTCCGATCAGCGGCAGATTACCAATCTCGGTGGCGCCAGTTTTGCGCCTTTCTTTTTCCCCGGCAGCCAGCGAATCATCTTCGCTTCAAATTACGAGCACCCTGGCACCAGCGTGTTTGAGCTCTATTCAGTCAATCGCGACGGTTCGAAGCTCGAACCGATCACCTTCACCGGCGGCTTCAACGCCTTCCCTCAGTTCTCTCCGGACGGCAAGCGGTTGGTTTTCGCGTCCAACCGAAACGCCAGGCAGCCGCACGAGGTCAATATCTTCATCGCAGATTGGACGGACTAATATTATGGCCAAGCAACATTCCCCCGCATTTTTGGCGCTTGTCGAGGACGCGAAAAAACGCGTCCGCCAGACGACCATCCCGGAGTTGAGGCGACGGCTGGAGGCGAAGGAAGAATTCCATCTCGTTGACGTCCGCGAGGATCACGAATGGACTGCCGGGCACATCCCCGGAGCAGTGCACCTCTCCAAGGGAATCATCGAGCGCGACATCGAAGAAAAGTTTCCGAGCCGGGAGGCGGAGATTCTGCTTTATTGCGGCGGCGGATTCCGCTCCGCGCTGGTCGCCGACAATTTACAGAAGATGGGCTACCGGAATGTGGTCTCGGTGGATGGCGGCTGGCGCGGCTGGGTTGGCGCTGGATTTCCGGTAGAGAAAGAGGGCGCTTAGGAAACGTAGGGGCAACCCTTGTGGTTGCCCCGGGCGGCCACAAGGGCCGCCGCTGCTGGGTGCATTTATGCCACACAGGCCGCCAGGCGAATCAGATCTTCGCGAGGTCCTGCTGGAAATTTATGCGGCCAACGACCGCATGAATCAAGTTCTTCTCGAGCATCTTGAGCCGCGCGCCTGGCGAGCCAAACTGCCCGGGTTGAAGCAGCGCGGAGGCCGTACCATCGCCGCCATCTTTGCCCATCTGCACAACTGCCGTTTGGTTTGGTTAAAGCATTCAGCGCCCCACCTCAAATGCCCTGTGGCCCTTGATCCCTTTCGTTCGACTCTAAAACAAACCGCTACAGCCCATCGCCAGAGTGCGGCGAGCTGCCTTCAGATGCTCAAGGAAGCGCTTTCCGAAAAGCCGGGTCGGCGGGTGACCAGGTTCTCACGCGGGAGTTGGACGCGCGATTGGCCCGCCGGCGCGACGATGTTCGCTTACATGTTCGCCCACGAAGCGCATCACCGGGGCCAGGTGATCGCCCTTGCTCACCAACTCGGCTGCCCTCTGCCTGCTTACGAAGCCTCCATCTGGCGCTGGGAAAAGTTCTGGAAAGAGCTGGGTTTCACCAGAGGCCCCAGATAGAATCCCAAGGAGTATCGTCATGACGCAGAAAATCACTCCATGCCTGTGGTTCGAGAAGGACGCCCAGGAGATATGCAAGTTCTACATCTCGATGTTCAAGGATTCGGAAGTCAAAAACATCAGAACGCTCAAAAATACGCCCTCAGGGACCGTTGAGGTCGCTGCCGCGCGGCTGGAGGACCTGGAGTTCACCCTTCTTGTCGCCGGCCCGTTGTTCAAGTTCACTCCGGCGGTTTCATTTCTAGTTGCCTGTGAAAAAAAAGATGAGGTCGAGGCCTTGTGGGCAAAGCTGGCGGAAAGTGGTAAGCCGCTGATGGAGCTGGGTGAATATCCGTTCAGCGAAAAGTACGGATGGACGGAGGATAGATACGGTTTATCTTGGCAGGTGATGTATGTTGCCGGCCGCGCAATAGAACAGCGTATTACACCCACGCTGATGTTCGTCGGCACGCAGTGTGGAAAAGCCGAAGAGGCGATGGACTTCTATGCAACGATATTCAACAAGTCAAAAACCGACGGCATTGTCCGTTACGGCGAAGGCGAACTGCCCGACAAGCCTGGAACGGTCAAGCACGCCTCGTTCACACTGGAAGGCCAGAAGTTTGCCGCCATGGACAGCGCCTACGCACACGCCTTCACCTTTAACGAGGCAATATCCTTCATGGTGCACTGCGAGACTCAGGAAGAGATCGACCATTACTGGGGAAACCTCTCCGCCGACCCCGCGGCGGAGCAGTGCGGCTGGCTGAAAGACAAATACGGCCTCTCGTGGCAGATTGTGCCTACGATTATGGATGAGATGTTCAAAGGAAAAGACGAGAAGAAATTGGCCCGCCTGACCGCGGCGTTCCTCAAAATGAAAAAGTTCGATATTGAGAGTCTCAAGCGGGCCTATGAAGGGGACTGATCACATCAGCCCCTGCATGACCTCGTCGAGGACTGCTTTGGGCGGGCGGACTCTGGATTCCGGCAAAGTCGCCAAAGGTTCGTCCACCACATTCAGCAAGCTGAGGAAATTCTCCTGCTTGGTATTCACGTAGAACAGGCCGGTGATGATTTCGCCTTTGTCGTGCGACTCTGCGAGCAGGTGAAGGGCGTCTATCTTCCTGCGCGCCGATACAAATTTGAAAGTAGCACAATACCAGTTTTCTGGTAGTGGGCCAAATCCGTGTGGCTTTGTTAAGAGCGGAGTGTTAAACTCAAGCGTCGGAAGTGGGAAATGAAAAATCTAAAGAAACTATCCGCGCCCAAGAAAAAAACGAATGCAAATATCGTGCGAAAGAAACGCTTTTCTCTCGACGCTCTATTGAAGCACATTGATCCAGGCGCGAGTTCTGAGGCCGAGGAGTTTGTGCAGCTTATCTACGAGCAGCGCCGCTTGGATCACGAACGCCCTGCCCTGCGATGAAACAGCTTGTTGTTGATACAGATGTCATCTCCTACATCTTCAAGTGGCATCCCCTCGCTAGCCACTATGTCGACCTTCTGAAAGGCAACGAACCCGTCATCTCGTTCACGACGCTGGCGGAAATGCGATTCGGGGCATTAGAAGCGAACTGGGGCTTCCCCAAACGTAATTTGCTTGAGCAGTATCTGTCGGAATTCGCTGTGTGCTATCCCGACGATAGACTTTGCTCTTTGTGGGCAGCGATCAGCCATGAATCAAATCGAAAGGGCCATCCCATCAGCCCGCCTGATGCCTGGATCGCAGCTACGGCTCGCTACCTTGACACCCCGCTCGTTACTCACAACTCAAAACACTATGCACACCTGATGGACTTGGTGCTTCTCGATTAGCGGGTTGGGCAATATGGTGAGATCGCAACGAGACGAAGCCGGGCAGAAAGCTGGTTCGCTATTAGAATCAACGATACATAATAACTAAACCATGAATGAACCAATATACGCAACGGTACGATTCGCGCCTGCTACATAAGCCCCTGCATGACCTCGTCGAGGACTTCTTTGGGCGGGCGGACTCTGGATTCCGGCAAAGTCGCCAAAGGTTCGTCCACCACATTCAGCAAGCTGAGGAAATTCTCCTGCTTGGTATTCACGTAGAAGAGTCCGGTGATGACTTCGCCCTTGTCATGAGATTCCGTGAGCAGGCGGAGCGCTCCGACCTTATTCGTAGGGTCGTAAGATTCCTCGATTTTGCGCAGCAGCATGTGCGAGCCGTCGTGCATGGTGATGTCCATCGTTGAGCCCGCATCGTAGTCCACTGAAATCTCCTCGAAGTAAGGCACAAAGCTCACGTCGGCCAGAGGCTCGTCGTGGTCCTTCACGTAGCTATAACTCTTGGTTGATCCCTCATGGTCATTGAAAGTCACGCAGGGAGAAATCACGTCCAACATCGAAGTCCCGCGATGGGCCAAAGCGCCTTTCAGCAAGGCGGATAATTGCCTCTTGTCGCCCGAGAAGGAACGTGCCACATAGGTGGCGCCGAGCTGGATCGCGAGCGCGCAAGTGTCGATAGGGGGCAGGTCGTTCAACACACCTGTCTTGAGTTTCGAGCCGATATCGGCCGTGGCGGAAAACTGGCCCTTGGTCAATCCGTAAACTCCGTTATCCTCGATGATGTAAATCAGGGGCATGTTCCGGCGCATGAGGTGCACGAACTGGCCGACTCCGATCGAGGCGGTATCGCCGTCGCCGCTCACCCCGAGGGCAATCAAGTCCCGGTTGGCCAGCATGGCGCCCGTGGCGATGGAGGGCATACGTCCGTGGAGCGAATTCACACCATACGCCGTGCGCAGAAAATAGGCGGGGCTTTTCGAGGAGCAGCCGATGCCCGAAAGCTTGGCCACCCGATGCGGCTCGATACCCATTTCGTAGCAAGCCTCGATGATGCGCTCGGAGATGGCGTTATGCCCGCATCCGGCGCAGAGAGTGCTCTTGTTGCCTTTGTAGTCCGCGACCTCGAGGCCGACGCGGTTGACCTTAGCCGGCGATGCCGGCGGAATTGTAGCAGTGGCCATTTCAGTTCTGTCCTTCCTGGGAAACAATCTCGTTCGTGATGCTGCGCGCGTCGATGGGCAAGCCATCGTAGTGCCTCACGCTGCGCAACTTGTTGATCTGCTCAGGTTCCAGGTCGAGCCGGAAGAGGCTCAGCATCTGCGCGTCGCGGTTCTGGTCGACGACATAAACCCGAGCGTGGCTGCGGATGAAGTCATACACTTCCGTCGAGAAGGGGTAAGCCCGCAAACGGCAATACCCGGCTTCCATGCCCTGCTCTTTTTTGAGTTGGTCGAGGGCCTCGACCACCGCCCAGTGGCTTGTGCCGTAAGCGATGATGCCCACTTCGCCCTTGCCGTTTTCCCGGATCACGGGCTTGGGGACCTTGCTGCGAGCCGTCTCAAACTTCCGCGCCAAGCGGTCCATGTTGTTGACGTAATCGTTGGGGCGTTCGCTGTAGATCGCCTTCTCGTTGTGGCCGCTGCCCCGGGCAAAGTAACCGGCCAGAGGTTCGGGGGTGCCGGGCAAGGTGCGGTACCCGATCCCGTCGCCATCCACATCCTTATAGCGGCTAAAACCGCCCAGGCGCCGGACGTCTTCACCGCTCAGCACCTTGCCTCGCGCTATGGGCTTTTCCGGGTAAGGGAAGGCTTCGGCCATCCAGTTGTTCATCCCCAGATCGAGGTCGCTCATCACGAATACGGGAGTCTGGAATTCTTCCGCCAGGTCGAAGGCCTCGATCGCCAGTGTGAAGCACTCCTCGACCGAACAGGGAATCAACATAATGTGCTTGGTATCACCGTGCGAAAGGACGGCATTCTTCAGTATGTCACCCTGCGCCGTGCGCGTCGGCAGGCCCGTGGAGGGCCCCACCCGCTGGATGTCGAAGATGACCGCGGGAATCTCTGCGTAGTAGCCAAAGCCCGTGAACTCCGACATAAGGGAAATGCCGGGACCGGAAGTGGCGGTCATGGCCCGCGCTCCCGCCCAGCCCGCGCCCATCACCATGCCCACGGCGGCCAGTTCGTCTTCAGCCTGCACGATGGCGAACGTGGCCTTCCCAGTTTCTTTGTCGATCCGGTAGCGCTTCATGTACTCGATTAAGGTTTCACAGACTGAAGAAGAAGGGGTGATGGGATACCAGGTCACGACGGTGACCCCGGCGAACATCGCTCCCAGCGCGCAAGCCGAGTTGCCGTCGATGATGATCTTCCCGCGCGTTGCGTCCATGCGCTCGAGGTAGTAGCGGTCTTTCTTCTGAAAATTCCTGGCGGCGTAGTCGTAGCCGGCCATGGCCGCGCTGAAATTCAGGTCTACTGCTTTGGCCTTTTTCTTGAACTGCTTGCGCAGGCCGATTTGGATCTCTCCCATCTCGATGCCCAGCAGTTGGGCCAGCACGCCGTCGTAAATCATGTTCCGTACTAATTTGCGCAGCCGGGCGTCAGGGCACACAGGTGCCACAAGCGGGTCAAACGGTACCGGGTAAAAGACCACATCCTCACGAAGCCGTTTCAGGTTCAGGCGCTCGTCGTAAACGCATACGGCCCCCGGCTTCAGCGTCAGTACGTCTTCATCGGCGCTCTCGGGGTTCATCGCCACCAGATACTCACTGTCCTGGCGGCGGGCAATGTAGCCGTCTTTGGAAGCGCGAATCGTGAACCAGGTGGGCAATCCTGCAATATTCGATGGAAAGAGGTTTTTGCCGGAGACGGGAATACCCATTTGGAAAATAGCCCTCAACAAAACCGAATTCGCCGTCTGGCTGCCGGATCCGTTAACGGTTGCGATCTGAATGCTGAGGTCATTGATGATCCTCTTCTGCTCCGCCGATACTTCGCTTTCTTTCAACTCAACATGCGTGGTTGCCATAAAATTCCTGAAAATACCCCCATAAGTCAGAGGAATACCTTCCCCTGTTTACGCGTTCCCGCGTACATGTACGCCGAGAAAAACAGCCCTTCCACACTATAGCCCCATTATACCAAAAGAATGCAGATGTGGGGCGGGCGTCTCGCCCGCCGTGGCGCGGGGCATTCCTTCGCTACGGTCAGGACAGGCTCTGCCCGTGCGTGGGAGCGGGACGCTCCCGCCACAGCGAACGAGACGCCCACGCTACGGCCGCGCGGCAAACGGCCATTCGCGTTTTTTGGCGGCTAAGGCGAGGAAGGCGATCAAGCCCAGGATGATCGTCCCGAAGGCGTAGAGCATGAAGCTCAATCCCCCCGGCTGGCCTAAAGGGCTGACGAACACATATAACCAACCGATTAACGCCAGTATCGCGGGCAGAGGATAAAGCCACATCTTGAACGGCAGCTTTATTTCCTTACGGTGGTGCAGGTTAAACAAGCCGATGATTTGGCCCATGAAAACCACCAGGACTCGAGCCAGGATTAGCGCCGTGATGATCTGCACCAAGCCGAAGAAGCTGGCGATGATGCAAAGCGACCCCACCAGGACGAGCGAGCGATGGGGAAACTCGCCTTTGCGGTGCAGCACTCCGAAGTAGCGAAAGAAGGCGCCATCCTGCGCGGCGGCGTAGGGCACTCGGGAATACCCCAGCATCAGCGCGAATACGGAAGCAAAGGCCGTGAAGAGGACCATGGCCGAAATTCCGAAGGCCGCCCATGGGCCGTAGATTCTACCCATGAAGACCGAAGCCACGGCGTTGTATGCCAAAGATCCTTCCTTCACCATCTCCCGCCACGGAACTACCGAAACGAAACTGAAGGAGAGAAGGAAGTCGATGACGGTTACGCCCAAGATGGAGAGAATAACGGCGTAAGGAATGGTTCGCTCCGGTCGTTTTACTTCCCCACCCAGGTAGCAGACTTGGTTGTATCCGAGGTAGTTGTAAATCACTAGCACCGTGCCATTGCCCAGCCCCAGCAGAAATGCCCAATTCATCGCGAACGCGTGCGGAGGGAAATCAAAGGCCAGGTGCGGGTTCATGCGCGCGAGGCCCGACACGATCACCCACCCGGTGGTCACCAGGGTGGTGATCCAGAGAATCATCATCAGCCGCGCGATGTCCTGAATCTTCCGGTACAACGAAAGCATCACGAATGCCGAAATCGCGGCCGCCAGGAACTTGATGCGCCAGGGGTGCAGCGCCAGGTCCTTCCAGAGGAAACTCAGGTATTGCACCATGCCGATGCTCCCCGAGGCGATTTCCAGCGTGCCCGAAAACAGAAACTGCCAGATGAACATCCAGGCCATCAGCCTGCCCCAGCGCTCCCGGCCGAAGCTGTCGCGCAGGAACACATACGGTCCCCCTGAGCCGGGCAAGGCGGCGCCCAACTCCGAAACCACCAGGCCGTCGCAAATGGCAAGCAGCGCCCCCACGAACCAACTGATCAGCGCTTGCGGCCCGCCCATCGTGGCAAGAATGGGCGGAACCGTGATGAAGGGCCCAATGCCGATCATGTTCGACATGTTGATGGAGGTGGCGTTCAGGATGCCAAGCCGCCGCTGCAATTGCGGCTGGGGCGCGCCAGCCGGCGCTGAACTGGAAGCTTGCTCGATAGGTTCGCTCATGGCTCCGCCTTAGAGAGAATTGGTGACGAAAGTCGAATAGCATACCCCATCCGGTGCGCTTTGACAAAACAGGTGCGTTGGCCGGCAGTGTCCTAGATCTGTGTTGCCGCCAGAAAGCCTAAAACTCAACCGGAAAAAGATAATCTAACATGTGCGCCAAGAAAAATCGCGAGGACCGAAAAAAGTGCTTGACATACGCTGGCATGCGTCATAAGCTAATGCCCGTAACGCATGGGTGCATTATGGTCAAGATAAGCTACAACGGAAGGCTCGTTGAGTGTGAAACCGCAGATGAGGCAATAGAGATTCTGCGGCACATTAAACGGGAAACCAAGTATTCCGGCGCCTCGCACGGGACCATAATCCACGAGGTGTGGAACAACCGCGTCTTTTGGAAGTTTATTGAGAAGTTAGGGGAAAACCAAAAACAAGTGCTTCAAGCATTGCTGAAACGTGGGAAGTTGACGGATGCCGAACTCAGAAACCTGCTCCATCTCGAATCTAACAAGCAGTTGGCTGGCGTCCTTAGCGGAATTTCCAAGCAAGCTGCGGCACACGATATTCCTGCGAGAGCCGTGTACCAGATAGAGAACGAATCCAAGTCGGGCAAAGTCACCAAATCTTACGCTGCGGCCCATGAGTTTTCTTGGATCGCTGTAGAGAATAACTGGGAGGAATGAAACAAGAAAGGCTTGCCGTAGCTGATAACTGCGGCAAGCCCCAAACTTGAGCGGCACCTCTGTGAAAAGTTGTCACTCGTTTTGTTTATACGCCCGTCCGCCACCAAAGTCAAGCCCGCTTCTCGGGCGGGCGGGCCGACTCGCCTTTTCACAGAGGCTCCGCTTTCACCAGAAGGCGGGGCGCATGACTTGCGAAACCTGTCACATTGAATGCAAGAAGTTTGGAAGAGACCGGAAAGGCCATCAGCGATTCCGCTGCCGCCAGTGCCTCAAGACCGCCACCGAACCGCACAACGGCCACTTCTTTAACATGTACACCCCTTCCGAGAAAGCCGGATTGATTCTCAAGATGTTTGTGGAAGGCGTGAGCGCGCGAAGTATTGAGCGGCTGACCGGCGTCCATCGCGACACGATCCTAAACCTCTTGGTTCTATCCGGCGACCGCTGCGAACAGTTGCTTGAAGAACGTATCCGCCAACATCCCGTAAGCGATGTTCAATGTGATGAAATCTGGGGATTCGTTGGCTGCAAGGAAAAGCGGAACGTGACCGGCGATCCCATGCTCGGGGATGCCTATTGCTTCGTTGCAATCGAACGCAACACGAAGCTGGCGCTGACGTGGCACCTTGGGCGGCGCACGGCACGGGACACCTTCGCATTCACTGAGAAGATTAACGAAGCAACACGGGGCCAATTCCAGATCACGACCGACGGATTCAAGCCCTACGTGGATGCCGTTCATCACAGCCTAGGCACGCGGGTTGACTTCGCCCAGCTTGTGAAAGTGTATGCGGCTCCCAGCGACGGCGAACATCGGTACTCCCCTGCCGAGGTTGTAGACGTGGTGCCTGTCCCACAATGGGGAGAGCCAGACCTTAACAGGATTTGTACCTCGCACGTCGAGAGGCAGAACCTTTCAATCCGTATGGGAATGCGGCGGATGACAAGGCTAACGAATGCCTTCAGCAAGAAGTGGGAGAACCTGAAAGCGGCGTATGCAGTATGGTTCGCATTTTATGACTTCTGCCGGGTGCATCAGACCTTGAGGGTCACTCTAGCCATGGAAGCGGGGATTACAGATCACATCTGGACGATCGGAGAACTGCTGGAGGCTTAATCAGACCTTCGGTTCCAGATCGACGCCGAACTTCAGCAACTGGTCCCTTGCTTCGGTCTTTTCCCAAAGCGTCGTCTGGTAATCATCCACTAGGGCTCGGATCCCCTCCAAGTTGAACTCCCCCGTCGGAATCTCGACCCTCTCACGCCGGTTGAATTCATGCTGATAGGCTAATGCCCCCGCGTATTTCGGATAGGAGATACTTTCCGGCGTAATCCTCACTTCGCCGGGAACGTCCCTAATCGCATTCCCGAAAACCGCAATAAAATCCCCCATCCGCTTGCACTGTCCCTCCAGTTCCTCCAGCCGCTGCTTCGCTTTCTGGAACCTCTCAATCGTTTCCCATCTCGCTGCCTTTTCTGATTCGTCGCTCATACGTCCAACCCCTAGATGGGCCATGAGGCACACTCCCTTCACTCGTTAAGTATACCCCATTAAGGCATTACTAACAAGAGAATAAGATACCACGGATTCGGGGTCTTCAAGAATGCCGCTTACCCAGACTTGGCAACCCCCCTTGAACCACCGGGGAATACCTTGTGTACTTGCGGTCGATCTCCTTCAATTTTGCCTTCAAGTTCTCGCCCGTTAGCTGTCGCAACTCTTCGTCAAAAACCTCTGACGTCCCAGCGACATCACCATGTTTTAGCTCGTCGACCATTGCGTGCATTGCATCCTCAATCGCAAACCCCATCAGGTTTATCAGTTCCCTCACCCGCTCCACCCGCTCAGAAACCGGCCAAGAGTGGAAACCACTGCCAAGGTTGTAAGCCACACAGATGGTGGCGTGGTTCGGCGGAGAACCTCTGTGTATCAAGAATCTTACACGGTCACCGTCCTCCCGCCAACAGCGTACTGTTGTGTATTTTCCTGCATCACCGTAAGTCATAGGTGCTGCCTCCAGTCATGGGTCCTAACTCGATTCTCGGTATTCCGCCTACCATTGCCCTTTTGCCCTTCAGGCTGACTTTTCCGGCAGGAAACGAACCCCACAGTGTCGGCAAAAGACGTCTTCCGCGGTTACTCCTTTGCCGCATTTGGGGCAGAAAATGTGCCCCACGCCTTGCGGGGCCTTGTGGGCCTCGGCTTGTGCTTTTTCGCTTTGCTCTCTGTCTACTGTGCGTGACGCATACGTTACTAGCCTAACGACCATGAAGATTGCTAGGATTCCAATCAGAACCATCACAATGAGGCCAGCAGGATCGTCCATTTCGGTATCCCTTTTCAACATTGAATAGGATTCACAAATATCCTCCGTTGGTGACCAAGAGTATACACCCAAGCCTCTGTCTAAATGGTGACTTTCGGGCCACCCTTTTTTCTGGAACGGAGAGGGAGTATTATGCGGTGCATGTACATAGCGTTCGTCGATGATTCCGGGTCCGACGACCGGTCCACCTTCCAAGTCGCGGGCGCCGTCTTCGGAAAAGAGGAAGTCTTCTACGACTTGGAACTGACATTGGGGGTACTTGTCATCGAAAGTCTAATACCAGAGGACCAGTTGCAGTTCTTCGAGGAGTTTAAGGCCTCTGATTTGTATACAGGCAATAACGCCTTTAGGGGGATCAAGCCAGCCGACAAACGCTATGAGGTAATCAAGCGATTTTTGGAACTGGTCGGTAGGTCTAAATTGCAGATCGCCTATGGCGCAGTACCCAAACGTAAGCTGCTTGGTTCGGTCTATGGCTCTGCCGAGCCAATTGATGTAGCCTTCCGCGCCTGCCTTCCCGGAATCCAAACATGGATGAAGGAGAATGCGAACAATGAAAGATGCTTGCTCATTACTGATGATTACAGCAACGGAAAAATCAAAAACGGAATCCGGGCGGCATTCCGCCAGTTAAGATCGAGATTTAGACCAATAGAATATAGCTTGGGTATGCTTGAACACTTCCACGATGCCATTGCCTTCTGTGACTCGCGGGATTCGATCGGAGTGCAAGTTGCCGATATGTGCAGCTACTTTATCGGTCCGCACTTGCAGAATGATCCTGAATCCCAATGGTGCTATGATCTATTCAAGTCGAGGATATGCCACCGAGGTGCAGCCTCAGCCGCAAATATGGTAGAGGATGCAGAAACCCATACGACGATTGAGATGCCAAATCCCCTCCTGTAGTGCAGGGGGCTGCGAGACGGGGCATCAATGAGGTGAGACATGAAGGCACCGGTACGTATAATCCCCCTGCTGGTCCTGTTGCCGTTATGGAACCTCTCGGGGCAACAGGGGAAGCCGCCAGAGGATGTGAAGATAGACCCAGCCGTGGTCACTGCTGTCTACAATGATTGCCTGAAGAGGAATGCGGACACCGACTCGTCCCTAGCGGATGGGGTCTGCAAGTTGGAAGCCTCCGACCCTGAATGGCTGAAGAAGTTCGGGAGGCGGGATGAGACAGGGAAGCTAGTGCCCATAACCGACAAGGACCGTGCGGTTTTTTATGCATACTGCACGTACTCCGCAGCCACCCCCGGGTATATCGACTCTTGCAAGAAGTGGGTCACCGAGACCCCCACCGTCGCCGACTGGTTTTCCGATCCCACGAGGAGCGTACGGAAGGTTTATGTGGCGAAGTTTCGTCAGGCCAAAAAGGTGAAGGAGGCTCTCCGTGACACGTGCATTGAAGTCGTGGATTCCCCCGAGCAGTCCGACGCTGTTCTGATGCGGACGCTTCATTTCGCCGAGTATCGCCCCGGCGTGGATTACGACACCACCTGTACTTCCGATTCGGTGACCGCGAGGTGCAGCGACGGGGTGACGAAGGAGACCACGACCTGCGGGCCCGGCGGCAACTGCGTCAGCACCGAAGGCCCGGTAGGGTACAAAGACCTTCGGCTTGTTGATCCACGTAACGGCAAGGAGCTGGACTGGATGGACTGGAATCCTGATGCGCTTTTGCGTGTAGACCCGAAAGAGGTGGCAGGGTCTTTGAGCAAGGCGGTAGGATGCCGGGAAGGCAAGAATCTCACAAAATAGGCTGTCCGCACTCTTTAGGCAGTGGACAGGCCCCGCCAAGAATTTTTCGTCTCAGCAACACAGATTTAGGACACTACCCGTTGGCTGGCAGTGTCTCAGTTTGAAGTAGAGGCGGCTTTACGCCGCCAATTGGTCCGTCAGTTGACGGATAAACTCCCCGCTACGAATTCAAATTGAGCCACTACCCGTCGCGGCGGAGCCGCAAGCCAGCGCCCAGCATGTCACTTTTCTTGCATTTTCCGCTTGACAACCCCGCGAACCTGTGATAGCCTACCATGGTGGTGTTGTCGTGGACACATTGTCGCAGGCGAGCGCCAGGGTGCGCCGAGGCGCACGGCAAAGCGGAAGGGTCCCGGCTATGGGGGAATGTAGGGAACTACAAAAAATGAAAAATAGTGGGAACGAAGCTAAGAACTACTTGAAAACAAAGGACATCACTTTTTTGAGTGCTGCAAATTATGCGCGTTTTGGGCGCAAATTAGCACAATTCATGCGCTGAAAGGAGCAAAAACAGCACAATTTGCGCAAACGAAGTCAAGGCTTCCGAGCATGAAGACCAGGCTGGCAAGTGACAAAAAGTCGGCTACAGAGGACCGCCCTCGCAAACTCGTGTACGAGGGCGAAGGGCCTGCACTTGCAGTGCGGCTGCGAAACTGCCGTAGCTCAGGCCTAAGAGGTCGTTGGGCTGGGTTCGAAACCCGGGAAGCAGCCTGCTTCCCTAGCGCAAGCGTCAACCGCCGCCCGCCGGGGCGCAAGCTCCCGAGGCTACTCTGCTTGCGGGGCCGGCCGTGGCAAAGGTCGAGAACTTCTGCTCCACCCGCTTCCATCCGCAATGCGGGCACTCCGGCGCCTCCTGCTGGCGTGTCAATACAAGTTTCTCAAAAACATGTCCGCAGTGGGGACACGCATACTCGAAGATGGGCATGGCAGACCTGCTCACTCCTTGGGTTTGATCTCACAGATGGTGTGGTTTGGTTTCCCCTCCGGGGCTTTCCTCCGACCCGCTCAGGTAAATCGGGAGATCCCGGGGATGCGTGGCAGGACCAGAAACCAGACGACCAGAAAGAGAACGTAAATCAAGAGGCTTTGCATACTCTCACTCATTTTGCGGCGCTCCGCGTTAGCCGGACGCTCCCGCGACAGCGGCCGAGGCGACCGCGCCATCTTTCCGGACTGCGCTCACGCGGCTGCAGTGGATGGCGCGGTACGTTTTTCGAAGGGCACCCAATCCCGGCATTCGTGCCCGGTGTAAATCTGGCGCGGGCGTGCAATCTTCTGCTCCGCATCCCGCAGCATCTCTTCCCACTGGGCGAGCCAACCGACCGTGCGCGGGATGGCAAAGAGAACCGTGAACATATCCGGTTGGAAGCCCAACGCCTGGTAGATGATGCCGGAGTAGAAGTCCACATTGGGATAGAGCTTGCGTTTTACAAAGTAGTCGTCCTGCAAGGCGATGCGCTCGAGTTCGAGCGCGATTTCAAGTTTGGGGTTCCGCCCCGTAATCTCGAAGACCTGATCGGCAGCCCATTTGATAATCTTGGCGCGCGGATCGTAATTCTTGTAAATACGGTGGCCGAATCCCATCAGCTTTATGCGTCCGGATTTAACCCGCTCAATATAGCCGGGGACGTTGTCCTTGGACCCAATCTCATCCAGCATCCTCAGCACCTCTTCATTGGCGCCGCCATGCAGAGGTCCGGAAAGAGCGGCCGCAGCGGCAGCCGTGCAAACATACGGATCCGCCTCGGAACTACCGACGGCGCGCATCACATTGGTGCTGCAATTCTGTTCGTGATCGGCATGCAGAATAAACAGGACATCCAGAGCCTTCGACAAGACTGGATTGGCGTGATACTTCGGCTCGACCATCTTCCATAGCATGTTCATGAAATTTTCGGTATAACTGAGGTCATTGTCCGGATAGATGTAGGGATAACCGAGGCTGTGACGGTAAGTGTAGGCGGCAATGGTCGGCACCTTCCCGATCAGCCGCTGAATCTGCAAGGCCCGAATCTCGGGATCGCGCACATGGCGGGCCTCCGGATAAATTGTGGAAAGCGCCGCGACGGAACTGACGAACATCCCCATGGGATGGGCGTCATACCGGAAGCCCTCAAGGAATTTCTTGGTGGTCTCGATAAGCATGGTATGGTGAGTGATCTTGTTCGTCCACTCGGCTAATTGAGAGGCCGTAGGAAGTTCACCAAACAGGATAAGATAGGCAACCTCCAGAAACGTGCAGTGCTCGGCAAGCTGTTCGATCGGATAACCGCGATAACGGAGAATGCCCTGATCGCCGTCGATGAAGGTCACGGCGCTCTGACAGGACGCAGTATTCATGAATGCAGGATCGTAGGTCATCATTCCGAAGTCATCGACATGAGTCTTGAACTGGCGCAGGTCCATGGCCCGCAAGGTGCCCCTAAAAAGTGGCACCTCACAGGACTTTCCAGTTCGGTTGTCGACTATGCTTATAGTTTCCTTTTCCATTCCGCCTCGCTCCTTTTAGTAGTGCGCTTAAGCCCTTATTCCTCGGTCGCCGACTCTGCCCGAAGCAGTGTGGTCGCGGGAAGAGACATCCATTTTAACCCATTTACGGGATGTTTTTCAGGCCTTTGCGCCGGGCGGCATTGGTGCGAGACGGGCTGGCAGCCGCGACCCAAACGAATTCTCACTTGTCCTCTTCGCTTGCATAGCCCCAACACAGGGGATCTCTTGGCGACTGGGTTTGCCGCTTCCACGTCCAACTGCTGCCATGGACCTTGCGTCAGGCTGCGGGTGTCGACGAAAGGATCTCAAAAGTAGCCTCGATCTTTGCCGTCTTCGAAATCATCGCTCCGACGGCGCAGTACTTCGTCTCCGAGAGATAGATAGCTCTTTGAACGGCTTCGGGAGCGATTTGCCCTCGAAGCCGATGCTTGATTTCAACCCGAGTGAAGTAAGAGGGCGGCTCCGGGTTCTGCTCCGCAAGCAACTCGATTTCGTAGCCGGTGACCGTCTGGCGCTTTTTGCGAAGAATGCTGATCACGTCAAAGCCCGTGCAGGCCCCGAGCGCCAGAAGCGCCAATTCGATCGGTGTGGCCCCCCTGTGGCTTGTCGCGTCATCCACGACGATTGCGGGACCTGAGCCTGACTCCGCGACGAACTGCATTCCTTCGCCCTCCGGCATGGTTAAACGTAATTTCCCTTCCACCATGGGTCACCTCTTACGAATTGCCGCTTTGCTCCGGGGGAACGGGGCTTCGCTGTCCCCGCTCCACCTTGTTCGCTCAACAATCTAAATGCATTTTCCGGCCAAAGGTAACGGCTCGTCGCAGTTTTTGTTGCCCTAGACGTTTCTCAGAGTCTCTGCCGCCGCTTCCGGAAGCAAAGAATTGTAATAGACCTCTTTAAGGGCGTATGACCTCGCTTTGGAGGGTA
>Ga0326727_10007441_pt1 | contig 28962 bp, 34 predicted proteins | sample MB2enrmetagenome_FD_207643 | JGI IMG/M metagenome (GOLD analysis project Ga0326727, IMG submission 207643) | Lab enriched peat soil microbial communities from McLean, Ithaca, NY, United States - MB29MY | ecosystem: Environmental > Terrestrial > Soil > Wetlands > Peat | place: USA: New York... | reverse complement strand
TCGCATCATAAGGCTACGTTTTCAAAAGTGTTAAATCTGAATAGTATAGAAATCGAAGCTTTTTCTGGGCTTAGAGCGCCTTTTTTCCTGAATTTTGCTCCAATTCGTTGATTCGTTTGCGATTTCTCTTCGTCTAAACACGCGCAACTACGTTTGTTTCAAGTTATTTTTTTATTAAGCAGAGGACGCCGCCTATTATGCCGAGGATTAAGCCGATTAACCAGCCGCCGCCTACTATAATGCTTAGCGCTGAAAAGATTATGACGATTACGCCTCCAACGACTTGTGTTCCCGGATTATAAATGAGGAGTGCTCCGATTATTACCAAAATAGCAAATACAACAGCGATTGCACCGACTATGGTTAATGCTAATCCCACCAGAATTCTTCGCCGAATTTCGTCGGATCCGAGAAATGTGATGGCTGCGCCGCGAAAGATTCTTACTAAGCCCTGAATTAAAATCAATAAAGCTCCCGCCAGAGAAAATGTAAAGGCTAATGTGTCTCTTTTAGGGCTGGAAACTGTTTGTTGCGTATTTGATTGTTGCAAGAATCATTATTCTCCTTAAATCGGTATTAAGCAAGTGCTAATTTAAGTTTTACCAAATTTTCGCTGGCGCTAAATGGATAAGAGCCTACAAACAGAGAAATAATGACTTAAGGTTTAGGCTATGAATCTTTTTGAGATGCGTCCTAAAAAAGCACAAGAATTAAAGATTTCGCGGTGTTGTACAGCAACAGGTTCCCTTCAAATGCCATTAAGAATACATTAATTAGGGGAACGAAGAATGTTTTAATTGAGGTAAAAATGAAATGCCAATAGTTCAAGTTTCTGTTTGGGAGGGCATGAGCCCTGAGAACAAGAAGAAAACTGTTGAAGGGATAACTAAAGTTTTTGAAGATTTAGGAGTTCCCAAGGAAGCAGTCGAAATCGTTATTTATGAAGCGCCAAAAAGCAATTGGGCAACAGGCGGACAATTGCATTCAGAAAGACTCGCGCACACGAAATCCCTGTAAACTAAAGCAAGGACTGACAATTAGTGGCCGAGAAAAAATTCAAGCTGTCTGCACGCGTAAGCAGCGCTGCTCCCTCAGCCATAAAACCAGTGTTAGAACGAATGATGGGCAACAACGGCTCCATTAAACCAACCGCCGACGGGTTTGAAGTCGATGCTGAATTCAAAGGTGAAAGAGCCAGAGACTTAAATCGCATGCTGCTTTCTGAATTGCGTAAGGTTGAAAAGAAAACTAGAATTCGTTCAGAATGGACCTCTGAAGATACCTCTGAAAAGTTCTTTGACTATTCACTCAGACAAACCAAAAAAGTAAACCAAAAGTAAACACTTGCTCTTAGTTAACAGACATTTTCATCCATTTACTTGACTTCTAGTCCGCGGTTTATTGCTGCTTAAAATTTTTGAGTTTGTAAATACAATAAGGCTCTTCTTCTAAGTAGTCTTTGTGTATGGATAATTCAGTGATGCAAAAACATTTCACTCTTTACCTTTCTGGCGTTGGATTTTTTGGCGTAGACTATGAAAAATTAAACCTACCACAAGAATTATGAGACCTATTATAACATAATTTAGTGAAAGAGCAAAGGCTAGCCCAAGGCAACCAACTAGCCCAGCTACTGCAAGTGCACGAGGAAAAGTTCGTTGCGCGGCAGATAGCTTCAATGCTGATACGTTTGTTATGGAGTAATAGAGCAAGGTTCCAAAGCTCGATATTGCTACCGCTGTTACAAAGGGAGCAAAGGCAGCAACTAACAGGGTGATTGCGCCAACAAAAACAACGCTTCGCCACGGGTTTTTCTCAGGGCCTAACCGCGCTAAACCTTCTGGTAAGTCACCTTCTCTGCCCATGGCAAAGGCAACTCGAGAAACGCCTAAAATGTCAGAGAGCCCCTCGTTAAAGGTCGTAAGCAAGGCGCCTCCAGCAACCAAGGCCACACCTACGCCGCTTCCCACAGCCATCATCATAGCTTCCAGTGGCGAAGACGAGCGAGCAACCCCGGCAGCACCCAACACTGCAATCGCTGTTCCACCGACAAGCAAGTAAATCACGGTGACTGAACCAAGCGCTGTTACCGTAGCTTTCGGGATGGTGCGTTTGGGATTTCGCACTTCCTCCACCAGTGTGGCTATTCGACTATATCCCGTGAAGGCAAAAAAAAGCAGCCCAGTAGCACTCAGAATGCCCACTATGCCTTTTGGCGCAAACGGTGAAAAGTTGGCTATTCGAGCTGATGGAAGACCAATTGCAACAACTGTTAGCAGTGAAATAATGGATAAAATAACAATTATGCTTGTTACACGCACAGACCTACGAATACCTGTTGCATTAAGAATAATCATTACCACAGCAATGCCGACTGCAGCGACACGAACGGAAATGACAGGCAGTACTGCATTGAGATAGCTACCAAATGCCAAAGCGCTCACTCCTGGTCCAACGGTGTTCGCAACCAGAAACAGCCAACCGGCAATGAAACCCCACCAGTTGCCGAGCATGTGACGCCCAAACTCATAAGTGCCTCCAGAGCGGGGAAACGCTGCTGCTAACTGGACAGATGAGAGTGAATTGCAAAGCGCCACAAACGCAGCTATGCAAAAAGAGACAAGCAAGGCAGGTCCGGCTAGGGCAGCAGCAGGCGCTATTATCGCAAATATACCTGCACCGAGAATTGCGGCAAGCCCAGTGGCTATGGCTTCGAACAGACTGAGCTGTGGTTTAAGAGATGGTTTACCCAAATTATAACCACTGACTTATTTTATAAAACAAAGAAATTTATAGCTTGCTCAGTAAAAAATTGGCTGAACAGAAAAGTTTGCGGAATTTGACTGAGGATTAAATAAGACAAAAAAGTGTTTCATGCAATGAACCTTGCAACATTTTTTGCTTATCGCATGATTTTATTTGTATAAGCTCAGAAAAGTTATTACGACTAGAGTTTCACATAATTGCAATTAAGGAAAGATAATGGTATATACTGGTACTAACCCAAACGGCTTTGGAACAGAAGAGAAAAGAAAAATCGTCAGTATTGGGCTGATTCAAACGACTGTTTCAGGTGACATAGCAGACAATATGGAAAAAACTATAGGAAGAATAGAAGAAGCTTCAGACAAAGGCGCCCAAATTGTTTGCCTCCAAGAACTTTATAGAACCAAATATTTTCCACAAGAAAAAAAACAGGACGTTAGTGACTTAGCTGAAACGATTCCCGGAGAATCCACAAGAGCTTTCTCAGAGCTGGCGAAAAAGAATAAGATTGTCATAATTGCGCCTATTTTTGAAAAACATTCAAACGGAAAATACTACAACTCAGCAGTCACAATTGATGCTAACGGAAAAATTTTAGGCTCCTACCGTAAAACACACGTACCAAATGACCCGTTTTTCTATGAAAAAAACTATTTTGAAGCAGGCGACACAGGTTACGTTGTGCACAAGACACAGTACGCTTCCGTGGGAGTTCTCATCTGCTATGACCAATGGTTTCCTGAACCTGCCAGAATTAGCGCGTTAAAGGGTGCAGAAATAATATTTTATCCTACAGCGATTGGCTGGATTAAAGGCTACACCTCATCTGACGGGGACTGGCATGATGCTTGGAAAACAGTGCAACGTGCCAACGCCATAATGAATGGAGTCCATGTTGCTGCTGTGAATAGGGTGGGTGAGGAAGGGCAACTAAAGTTTTGGGGCGGTTCATTCGTATGTGACTCCTTTGGGAAAGTGCTCAAAGAAGCCAGCGACACGGATGAGGAAGTACTAATTGTCAAGGTGGATCTTAGTAAAAACAAAGAAATCCAAGAAGGCTGGGGTTTCCTTAAAAATCGGCGGCCAGACACATACAATTCATTAACCGAAAATAGTTCTGAGGCAAAGTAATGAAGATTGAAAATACTTTAAACAAGACGCCTCGCGAACTTGGATACTGCATGCCGGCAGAATGGTGTAAGCATGAGGCAGTCTGGTTAGCATGGCCACATGATCCTACAACCTTTACGTCCGGCGTCGAGAAAGTTGAGGAAACCTACGTTGAAATCGTGAAGCTGCTCCATAAAGATGAATACGTTAATCTTTTTGTGAAAGACAAGGCTATGAAGGAAAAGATAACAGGTTTGTTTGTGAAAAGAAGGATTGATTTAAAGAGAATCCGTTTTTTTGAATTTGATTATGCGGATGTTTGGTTTAGAGATTACGGTCCGATATTTGTCAGGAACAGAAATCAAGAGTTAGCAATGGTGCACTGGATTTTTAATTCATGGGGAGAAAAATACGAAGAACTTTTGAAAGACAGGCAGATCGCTCCCATAATAAACCACGAGATGGGCTTGAACTGTTTTGAGCCAGGCATCGTTCTTGAAGGCGGATCAATAGATGTCAATGGAAAAGGAACCTTGCTTACAACTGAACAGTGTCTATTAAACAAGAACAGAAACCCTAAGCTTAACAAAGAAAAAATCGAGAAATTCTTACAAGACTATCTGGGCGTAACTCACATCATCTGGTTAAAATGCGGCATTGCTGGAGATGACACAGATGGTCATGTAGATGATCTTGCAAGATTTGTTAACCCGACAACAGTTGTGTGCGCGTATGAAGAAGGAAACGATGAGAATGCAGGCGCATTAAGAAAAAATTATGAAATACTATGTCAATCCACCGATCAAGATGGCAAGAAACTGAACATTGTCAAGCTGCCAATGCCTGGAAAGGTCGAGTGCGACAAAAAAAGACTCCCCGCAAGCTACACAAACTTCTACATAGGAAACAAAACGGTTTTAGTACCAACCTTCGAATCAGAAAACGATAAACTGGCGTTATCTATTCTGCAAGAACTTTTCCCGAAAAGAAAAGTTGTGGGCGTAAACTGTGTTGACTTAATATGCGGGTTTGGAGCAATTCACTGCATCTCACAACAGCAACCTATCTGCAAATAACCTTTAGAACCAAAGTGAACGCGGTTCCTGCGAATTAGGAAACAGTTAGTTTAGGCTTGCTGTTTGTACACTTCTTCGATTGCTTAAAGCTTTGCCAATAACTGTTTCCTAAAGATCCATTAATATTGTTAGAATAGACTTAATTTTCGCTTTTGACATATGCTATATTCAGCCACCAAAAAAACTGAGTTTGCTACTTTTGACAGTATCTCTAAGCATCAGGGACATTGACGACGACGAAGCGCGCCCCACAAAAATTGAAGGAGGTGAAATAGATGAGTGAAGATAAGAGTGGAAAATTGAAAATAACCATTGAAGTTGAAATAAACGAGGCTCTTATGGAAGCGTCAAAGGAATGGATGCCGAAAATGCATTGGATGCACGCTAAATGGAAGAAGGATGAAGACTGGAAGAAAGACAAAGACTGGAAGAAAGAAGAAGAATAGACCACTTTTTTAAGGGTGCGCCAAAAACGGTGCGGCACAAGGCTTTACGCGTTCGATGAGCCAGACGACTTATGCTCCGGAAAAACTCCTGGAAAAGGTTCTCGCGATTCTCATTCCGATTTATCTAGGTCTGTATCTCAAGAGAGCGGCAAAGCCTCCTAAAGTTGTGAGCTTTGCTTTTTCTTGCGATTCTGTAGATATTACCTCAACCCTTGCGTCTGTCTGTGAAGCCGCATCCTCTAAGACATCTATTATATCCTTTTCTTCCACTTCGTATGCCTCCGCGTTGCATTTCTCGCACGGGCTTGATATCATTTCCTGCACCGTTTGAGCCTTCATCTTCTTATTAACTATCTTTGTCCTTGATAGTTCGCATCTTTTGCACATTACGACAATTTCAGTCATATCTGTACTATCTGTCACTAATGCAACTTCCACTTCACCATTCTTAAGTGCGTTCAACACTGAATCTAGTCCCCAAGTAGCCAAACCGTTTTGTCTGCCCATATCTGCCAGAAGGCGCTGCGTGATCATCTTCTCCTCTGGTGCACACATATTCTTCAGTGTCTCAGATGATTTGGCAAGAACCTCTTTTACTCCTTCTTTGCCAGCAGATTGCGTGTCAACTGTGCTCAGAAGCGCATTCTTTAATTCATAATTAAGATAATCTCCTTTTAAGAAATCCTCTTTCGTTTGGCCCGGTCCGCCAACTATCAACGCCGTTACTTTGTGGTTTTCGAGAAATTCTTTTGCTGCATGCTCCGCAACCCTGTGGAAAAAGTATGTGACTTCCATATCGCGTTCTCTTTCGTACCGCCTTTGACTCTGCCCGCCCTTTACAGTCTTTCCTGGAATTCCCGACGTGATATTTTCGAGTAATTCGAGGCATTCACCATTGAGTATCCCAAAGCTAGCTTCCTTTGAATCCACGGCGATGAGCCCCACAACTCTTTGGTTTCTCAGCATTTCCCTTAGTGGTTCTAACCGGAAATGGTCGTCAACCTCGTAGAGATAGAAGGTAATTGGCTCTGGTGGGATGAGTTCTTCGACGTGTAAAACTTCGCTTTCCGAATCGTTGGCCACGAAAGTTCCAGCAAATATCGCGAGCCCATTCTCTGGGATTTCCTTGTGCAGCTTTAGATGCTGTATTACATTTTTGAGGGCTTCTTGTAGGCGATTCCTAACGTCCCTAACGTTCTCAAACTTTATAGCGACAGAATCTGACTCCTCTTTGAGGTTTGCGACTATCTCATCTATTGATGTCTGCCAGGGTATATAGAGCGAGATGAACTCCATTCCCCTTCCCTCTTTGTCTGATAGCCACGCTATGAGCTTTCTCAGTTTGTGCTGTTTCACGGAATTAGTAGTTGCCACTTGGCATCCGTGAAAATGCGTTACCTTTTCAGAAACCAAATTTGACACCTTACCATGCAGTTAGGGTAGAGACTGATTTATTAGTTTCTCAGAATTAGAGCCAATTGGTTTCACTCTCAAAGTTTGGTTTCATATTACTTATTGCGTGTGCGGTAAATGTCCGAGAAACAGTATTCAACGCTTCAGAGGTGTTACGAAGACGATTTGATTAAACTTAAAAATTAATACATATGATGCAGCTGAGTCCCCATTTTTTGAGCAAGACAAGATGTTTTGATAAGTAACATAAATAAAGTACATTTAAAAATAGTCTTTAAAGATAACCAAGTAAGCTGAGAACGCATGAGCAGTAAAACAGGCAGCAAAACAGTTTACGCCCATCATAGCTTCCTGTTTCTTGCGATCCTAGCAGCTTTATTGATTCCGCTAATTGCCTTAGTTTTTTTTGGAGCTATAAGCGTCGCCTTCGAAAGTGTCGGGTTCACCCCTGTTACCATCTTGCTGCTTTTAGCCGCAACCTTGATTGGAAGCTTCATCAACATACCAGTGGGAAAACTGAAAGCCAATGCGCCTGTCGTTCGAGAAGAATCTGTAAGCTGGTTAGGCATAACCTACCGCATCCCCCATGTTGAGTACGGAGAAACCGCCACGACAGTTGCAGTTAACGTTGGAGGCGCATTAATACCAACCGGCGTATGCATGTACCTGCTTATCAAATCGGCGCCCTCAATGATTCTCCTCAGCCTCATCGGCGTATTAGCCGTTGCGATAGTAACGCATTTAGTAGCCCGACCGGTAAAAGGCGTAGGAATAACCACTCCATTTTTCATTCCGCCAATAGCTGCAGCAGTAGCCGCAGTCATTCTTTCACCAGCACACCCAATAACAATCGCTTACGTGTCAGGCGTACTTGGAACACTCATCGGTGCTGACTTATGGAACCTTCGAAAGGTTCCTGAACTCGGTGCACCGGTTGCAAGCATTGGTGGAGCAGGCACCTTCGACGGCGTATTCTTAACAGGTATAGTCGCCGTGCTCCTCGCTGGATTGTGAACAAAAAATAAATTGATTTTCTACGTTTAAAGATGAAGAAAAACATGGTAAAAGTAAGCCTGATGCAGGTCTCTAAATTAAAATTGAAGCGGTATGAACATGTTTTTATCATTGAGCCAACGTGAAAGTTTGAAACAAGAAAGAATAAAGAAACAGAATAAGCTAAGAAAAAACAGCTGCTTAAACGAGGGAAAGAAGCAACTATCTATCGGAAGAGAAGAATAACGTAGCTGAGGATTGAATTAAATACATAAAAAAATTGTCTTGAAGGACTGAAAGTAAAGTTGCTTTAAAGAGTTAGGGTTTACTTCTTTTTGGCTTTTTCTTTTTCCTCTAAAGCTTTTAATCGGGCTTCTAAAGCGTCAATTCTTTTCTTTTCCGAATGCTCCGCTGCAGCAGTATGCGCTTTTACAGTCACTTCAAGTTCATCAAGTTTTTTCTTAATTTTATCCATTTCACTAGACATTTCTTATCATCCTAAAAACCTATTCGCGGTTAGCATTTAAAAGCTTTTACTTAACAAGTCTGCCCCCACGTTTACGACTTACTCTTCGTTTTTTATCTCAAATGACGTGAGCCACATCATCTCAAAATAATCTTTCACTACTGATATTAGAGAATGGTTAATTGACCATAGAAAAGAGCTTTCTTCAAAACTCGTTGTTGTTGACTTTGCAAAGAGGACTTTCTGATTGTCAACCAACATCAGACACGCGTCAGGGTTACTTGGAATCCAACGTGCTCTGAAGCATGGATATTTTTCTCTCCAACTCTGAGTAAGTGATAGCAATGATTTCTCGCTTTCAGGGTTTCCTACAATAATTCGAATCTCCACCCTTTTTTTCAAAGCATTCGTCAGATTTGTGGTGTAGGAGACTTTTGATTGGGTAAATCTTTCCCATGAAGTAATAAAATTAATGCTCTTTTGGGCATTATCAATCATCTTCTTTCTCTTGATAATGGCTCGTTCTTTAGGCATCAAAATGAATTCATGCGCCTCTTCCTCAAGCGCCGTTTTTATGTTGTTATTGTTGAAGTTTTGGATTATTTCTTTTGTTTTTGCCTGTAACTCAGAAGTTGCCTGTTTTCTGCTTTTCATCAAAATTTTGAAGGCTTCTTGCATAGTAATGGCGGTATACATGGATGTTGTATCTATAATTTTTTCAACCAGGCCCAATTCTTGAAGCGTAGGTATTATTCGGTAGATGTCCTCTCGAGCCACATTTGAATTCTTTGAAATTGTTTTTGCGGTGGACAATCCCGATCGAACAAGAGCTAGGTAAACTTTTGCCTGGTTACAAGTAAGTCCTAAACGGATCAGAATTTGAACCGCTTCTTCTTGGGGCACTAAAGGAATATTCATTTAGCTCCCGCTCCAGTAATTTTATGCGGTATCCCTTTCTTAAAACTTTCGAACTGTAAGTGAGGCTACCACATACTAAGTTTTAAAGGCTAGTTTTTGAAATATTCTTTAACTGAAGAAAAAGAACCTTCTTCAAAACTAATTTACGAAAGGTGAATTTGATGGAAAGAATGTTGGTTGTAATTTTCGACAACGAGTTAAAAGCATATGACGGATCTAAAGCTCTAAGTGCACTTGATTCCGAAGGAAGCATTTCAGTTCATAGCGAAGCAGTAATAACTAAAAATGATGATGGAAAAGTCGTCATAAAGCAGGAAGGAGACGATTTTCCCATTCGTACAGTTAGTGGAACGGCACTCGGCGCGCTCATCGGACTTCTGGGCGGACCAATCGGTGTGGCTTTAGGCGCCGTAGGCGGAACTTTTGTCGGGAGCGCCTGGGATGTGAGCCGGGCTGGAGTCAACATGGATTTCTTAGATGAGGTATCTGGTAAACTTACTCCTGGCAAATGGGCGGTAGTTGCTGAAATCAGCGAAGACTGGGTGACTCCAGTCGATACCCAAATGGAAGCGCTTGGCGGCACAGTATTTCGCACAGCTAGATCAGATGTTGAACATGAACAATACACCAAAGATGTGGCATCTCTCAAAGCGGACATTGCCCAGTTAAAGGCAGAGCAAGCCAAGTCGCGTGCAGACCAAAAAGCCAAGCTTCAGACTAAGATTGACGTCTTGAATAAGAAGCTACAAGCTAAGGTAAAACAAGCAAAGCAGAGATCGGAACAGGAACAAAAAGAATCCAAAGCTAAAGTGGCTGCTTTAGAAAAGAAAGCAGCAAAGGCGAAGGGTGACACAAAAGTGGCCATTGAAGCGCGAATCGACGAAATAAAAAAGAGATCGAAAAAATCCCAAGAAGACACTGAAAAACTGAACGCGGATGCGTCTGCCTAAACCTGCCGAAGCAGCCGGGTTTGATTGCGAGGATTAGAGAAAGCAACTGGCTTGTTGGCTATGGTACTAGGGGTTCTGGTGCTTTCCTTTCAGGGTTGGGGAGGGGCCAATCTCGTCGTCCTGCTCTCGATTGGTTTTATTTTTGCTGGAATTAGGGCGATAATGTCGCCTATACACCTCGCTTACATCAATTATATGGAGGAGATATTTTGACTGATATGGTCGTACTCGCTTTTGATAGTAAAGGTGGAGCAGACATGGGAAGACAGAAACTGGTAGAACTCAACGATGAATACGTGCTTAACCTCGAAGACGCAGTTGAAGTTATTAGACACACAGATGGCAAAGTTAAGATAAAGGATATCCGCAGCCTAACCGGCATCGGAGCGTTGGGCGGAGCCTTCTGGGGAACACTTTTCGGTCTTCTGTTCTTCGTTCCAGCCCTCGGATTTGCCGTCGGAGCAGTCTCAGGCGCCATCGCAGGCCGTTTACGCACTTAGGCATCAGCGAAGATTATTTGAAGCAAATAGAAACCTCAGTAACACCGGGAACCTCAGCCCTTGCAATCCTAGCCGAAGGCGTCACCGTTGACAAGGTAGTTCAGGCGCTCACCCCACTTCATCCGAAAGTCATCCGCAGCTCACTATCAACTGAACAAGAAACAAAACTAAAAGAAGACTTCGAAATCACCAAGTAACACGGTCAGAAAATTTGAAGCCCCAAGAAAATCCACGTTCTTTGCGTGCCCATTCTCTTTTTATGGTTAAAACTATAGCGCGCATGTGGCGACGGCTACGTTGTACTAAAACTCTTACTATGTGAACAACAGCATAAACAGAAGATAAAATCAGGAGCACAAAGAAAAGCGTTCTTTGCGAATAATCAAACGAAGCGGTGAAGATGTAAATGCTGAAGAAACCGACACCTTCAAGGAATGCGAATCTCAGCGCGAATCCTGCAGTGCTGGACCACATAAATTCCGCTAGGCTCATTTTCAATGTTCCAGCAGCCAGAGAAACGACGCTATAAAAGAATGGGATGAATGTGGATATGAAAATGGAAAACTTGCCATGATCAATTATCCATTTGTCTGCCACCTGAAGCTTGTCTACTGATATGTGGAGGAACGACAAAACTTTTAGAAATACCAGCCTTGCGGCGAGTCTGCCACAGATAAACTCTATGGGAATCAGGGCGCCTAAAAGGCAGACTAAGAAAGTTGAATATGGATTGAAAAAGCCTATGGACGATAGGTAGCCGTATAGTGGGACGAGAATGTAATCGGGAACCGGCGAAAAAGCCAGGCTGAGGAACATCCCCAAGTAACCCGACAGCACAAGTGCCGACGAAACATCACTGCGGTTGACGCTGTACGGCGATACTGCCATCAAACGAAAGTACGCGTTTAGCAGAGCCAGAATGCTTAAGAATATTGTAAGAATCGAAATTACGAAGAGATAGTGCCAGTATTTATGCAGCCGCTGCTTTGTATCTCTGCTGGACCCGAGAATAATGTTCCCCATTGGGGCTGAGCAACTTTTCATGGAACTGGTTGCTTTCAATCATATACTCTTATCATCTTATTAACAATCGTGTAGGCTAAAGCGAGCAATCACGCTCGGGAAGATCTAATTAATATAGTTTGTGGCTTGAGATCACACGTAGTAAAATATATATGATAGCGCTTAGCACGGTCTAATTTGCAGGAAAGTTTCTGCAAATCAACTTTGAGAGGTGAATCTCAAATGGAAAGAATGCTGGTAATAGTTTTTAATGACGAGCAAAAAGCGTACGAGGGAAGCAAAGCTCTGACCGAACTCGATGCCGAAGGCGACATTTCCCTTTATGCCCAAGTTGTCATACAGAAAAATATGCTCGGAAAGATTACTGTAAAGAAGGAAAGCGATGATCTTCCAATTCGAGCTGTTAGTGGTACAGCAATCGGTGCTCTAATCGGTCTCTTGGAAGGAGGAGCAGTCGGCGAGGGCGCAGGCGCAGTTGCTGGAAGCTATGCAGGAACCATGTCGGACATTTATCGAGCTGGAGTCGATGCAGATTTTCTCGACGAAGTTTCAGCCAAACTTAAACATGGCAAATGGGCGGTAGTAGCAGACGTCAGCGAGGATCGGACAAGATACGTAGACAAACGAATGGAAGCGATCGGTGGAACAGTCATCAGATGCACGCGAAAAAACGTTGAACAGGAACAGTACGAGAAAGAAGTTGCTGGAACAAAAGATGACATCAACAAGCTAAAAGAAGAACAATCTAAAGCAAGCCCAAGTGAAAAAGCCAAGATCCAGAAAAAAATTGACGATTTGAAAACCAAACTGCACGCTAAGCTGGAACACGCGAAAGAAAAGTCGAAGCAAGAAGAAGATGAGGCTAAAGCGAAGATTGAATCGCTTAAAAAGAAAGCCGCTAAGGCTAACAGTGAGGAGAAGGCAAAGATTGAAGCATGGAAGGACGAAATCAAGAAGAAATCGGAAAAATCCAAAGAAACAAATGACAAACTTCAACAAGAAGGCAAAGATCAACAAGAAGGCAAAGACGCCCAAACAACCTCGGCTGCTTCGTGACCTAAGCCTTATCTCTTAGTCCTTAATTCTTCACGTCCGTTTCCGACTTACTAATTATCTCTTTTTTATTACCGATACAGCCGGTCCATTGCGCTAAAGTTCGTGAACGGACCATTATAGAGCGCAGAATTGCTCACAGCAACCATATGGCCTTCTTTCGTCTCAAGCTAAGTAGATCTGAAACTCAACTTGATAATAGTTCCTTTAACTCCACCACTTTTCACGCTATCATCTAAACGTAATACTTTATCGCGGAGAAGCCAGATTCCGGATAAAAAGTTTGACAGCGTTGCGCACGCGCTTTGTAACCTTTATTCCAATCATCATCTTCATTCATTTAAACCAGTACTCCTGCTATAACAATAGCTATGCCGAGAGCAACCCTTGCGTATCTTTCTCCGTCGAACCATGCGTTATGATACTGCCCATCTTTTACAAGTATGCTCCCGATTCCGTCGGCTACTATTGCTAATCCTGAAGCGATAAAGAAATAATTAAAGAAGTTCATATAAAGCCATCTACCTGCATGACTAAGTGTTCACATACTACCCCATCGCAAATACACTTCTTATAGTAGTTCCTATTTTTCTCTTTTTCTTTTTGCGAACAGCTAAAGCTTACATTTAATCCTTGTTCGCTTAAAGTCCTCCAAAAATTTACCCCGTAGAGAAAAAGCCAGAATATGAACGTGTATTTACTCTGACCTGAACAACAAAGGCAAATGGAAAATAATCAATGAAATTCAAGGTTTACTTTCTCTCGTTCATTTCTCTTCTTTTCTCTTTTTTATTTCTCTTCTCATATTTCCTTCTTTAATGAATTCATCTAAAAATTGTTTGAGGTTTTCATGCATCTTTTTTGCTGGTTCTCTAAGCTTCTCTGTTGTTTCTGAGCTCGGTTGGAAAAAGCCATATTCCGTTAGATAAAAGTTAACGCTTGAATAATCGCCTGCTAAAGCGGAGTCAATAGTTTTTTTGCCCATTTCACGGCAAGCCCAATATCTATGGTGGCCATCCAAAACAGCGTATAGGTCTATTCGGGGATGTTTAACGACAATTATGGGATTTATTTTTTCGTTGTTTGCTATTTTTTTCTTATAGAATTCTACCCCGTCCCTTGAAACCTTTGAATCAGCAACAATTTTCACAATAGATAATGGCCGTGCATATTTATCAGGGTCAATAAAAACGTCGGGATTAAATACATACTTTCTTTTTAAAAGACCAAGAATATCTTTTTTGATTGAAACCCAAAGATTCTTTAAAATCTGACGGAAACTCATCATACAATACTTATCATGCATATAATTAATTTTTTCTGTGTTTTGTAGCGTAGCGCGCTTTTGGTGAGGCGCGCACCTATGTGAAGTCACTATTTAACTCTTCCCATTTCCTTTTCATATCTCGCATCCCAATTCTCCTCCCCAGCCAGATCCAGGCAAGCACCTATTCGACCACACCCAAGGGTCAATATGGCGTCGCATCCAGGCTCCCATCAATCATGGCGACGCCCACTCCAAGGGACAGCGTGCTAGCGAGGAGAAGTCTCATGCCTGATCATAATACGGCCGCTTATTCTTCAACACCGAATAGCAAACCAGCAACAGCTTATGAGCTGCTGCAGTCAAAGCAACCCTGCTCCCCTTCTAGGAGAATACTGCAAACAGATACTGTTAACTTAATCATGATTTTTCAGGTCATATATTCCCGATATATCGTAACTGATATATTTATATTGGCGTATATGCCTGATATATTACAGGGAATATATATGCAATGTAAGTATTGTGGCTCTGAAAAAATCGTGAAAAACGGAAAAGTCAAGGGCATACAACAATTTCATTGTAAGGCATGCGGTCATCAGTTTATTGAAAGTTCAGATTTTCCAAGAATGAGAAATAAGTCGAGCATAATTGCCATGAGTATAGACTGGTATTTTGAGGGGTTTAGTGTAAGAAAAATTCAAAACCAAATTGCCAAGATTTTTGGTGTTGATGTTAGTCAAGTTGCAATTTGGAAATGGATTACAAAGTACTCCACTATGACAAAGGAGTACGTAACCACACTCAAACCTCAATTATCAGGATTTTGGCATGAGGATGAAACTATGCTCTCTTGCGAAGGGCAAAATATCTGGTTTTGGGAAATGATAGATGAAGATACCAGATTCTTAGTAGCTTCCCATACATCTGAAACAAGAACTTTTGAAGACACGGTTGCGATATTCAAAAAAGGCTTTGAACAAAGCAAGGAACGACCAAAAGCCGTTTTCGTTGACGGTTCATTCGTCTATCGCAGCGCCTTCAATAAAGTATTCTACACAATGCGGAAGGATACGAGACCTGAGTTAGTTCAAAGAGTCGGAATAAGAGCAAGAGAAACCAACAACATTGTTGAAAGACTACATTGCACTCTTAAAGACAGAACAAAACCAATGAGAGGTCTCAAAGACTTTGAATCAACAAAGGCAATTCTTGAGGGATATACCGTGCACTATAATTTTGTAAGACCTCACCAATCGTTGAAGGGTAAAACTCCAGCTCAAGCAAGCGGTTTATCTATTGAAAACGATTGGCACCAGTTGGTTAAGAATGCCATTAAATATATAGCCGAAAAAGAGCATAAGTCTGAAAAGGAAATAGTCAAGAAAGCTCTTGGTAGTCAAACAACACAGTTTGGAAGCGAAATGTTGGTGATTGCATGAAAACCGTTTTAGTAAGCCTACCTGATGGCGTAAATGCTATAATAGAAAAGGAACTAATAGGTAAGGTCGGAGAAAGCAAAAGTGAGGTAGTGAGGACATTGGTTGTTGCGCACTTGATGGAATTAGGCTATATAGGGAAAGGGGAAAAAAATGCCACAAAAGAATAAGCCAAAGAAAATGGAAGAAATTGATTTGATTGATACCATGCTAACTACACTCGTTGATTTGCTTGAAGAAAAAGGTGTCTTAACACACGAAGAATGGGAAGCGAAAATTGAAAAGAAACTTAAGGAAAAAGAAAAACTTGTAAGTTTTAGGGATTTAAAGGATGAATAAGGATGTATTTGCAAAAACGACTAAAAAATGGAGAATCACCCATCACCTTGCCTAAGATTGCAACAATTGAAGATTACATAACCAAAAAACTACTGCCAGCAACCCCTGAAGAAAACGTAAGACAAACTATGGTTAAGAAACTAATAAAGGAATACAATTATTCTTCAGAACAGATACAGACAGTTCCAGAATTTCGTATCACAAAGGGAAGCAAAAAAATTGGACCTGTTGACATAGCGGTTTTCAGAAACAAAAACAAGATTCTTGACAATCTGTACATCATAGTAGAAACGAAAAGAGAAGGTCGAGAAGAAGGTGTGGACCAACTCAAGTCCTACATGGCACCAACAAAGGCAGAATTTGGAATATGGTTTAATGGGTCGGACATGCTCTTTGTTCAAAGCACAAAGAATGCTCCATTTTGGCGTCCAATTCCAGATATTCCTAAAAGAGGAGAGACATTAGAAGAAATCGGACTTTACAGAAAAAAAGACCTTGTACCTTGCACTGATCTTAAGACTATTTTTGAAACCTGCCATAACTATATTTACGCAAACGAAGGATTGCTAAAAGAGAAAGTATTCAATGAAGTTCTCAAGCTCATATTTATCAAAATGGTCGATGAAAAAGACTTTACTAACGAAAAATGCGAGTTCAGAATTACAGCTAACGAATTAAGAGAGATTCAAGAAGGAAAAAGCAACGATTTTGCAGCTAGAATTGAGAAGTTATTCTTCAAAGTTAAGACCCAATACGAAGATGTGTTTCAAAACGAACATGAATCGCTAAATCTAAAAGTTCCAACAATAGCAAAAATAGTAAGTTTACTTCAGAAATACAGTCTTATTAACACACCGACTGATGTTAAGGGTACTGCTTTTCAAACATTCGTTCATGCTCATGAAAGAGGGGAACGTGGTGAGTTTTTCACTCCTTACCCAATTCTTCAACTAGCGGTGGAAATGCTCAATTTCGGTCAAAGTGATAGGATAATAGACCCTGCTTGTGGTTCTGGTGGTTTTTTGGTTGAAGCCATGAAAAAGGTTTTTGTTTCAATTGACTCAAGCGGGATTCTTATCAGCGACAAGCAAAGAACCAAACTCAAAGAAGAATACACGCATAATTGCATACGTGGGATTGACATAAACCCCGACTTAGCGAGGGTAGCTAAAATGCACATGATTATCTACGACGATGGTCATACGGGAATTTTTTCTGAAAATTCACTTGAATCATACGATATTTTAGCAAAGACAGCAATGGACGCGGGTGCAGGGAAAATAGAGCGAAATTCTTTCAAGATTCTTCTAACAAACCCGCCTTTTGGAACTAAGGGAAAAATCACTAGTAAGTTAATCTTGCAGCAATATGACCTTGGTCACAAATGGAAGCTAAAGGAAGAAACCCAGAGAATAGAGAAAACAGATGAACTGATGGAAAGTCAAGTTCCCGACATACTATTTATTGAACGGTGTATTGACCTTATTTCTGAAGATTTTGGCAAAATGGCGATTGTAGTTCCAGATGGTATTCTTAATAATTCAACCATGGAATATGTTCGTAGTTTCATAAAAAGTAAAGCGAGGATTCTTGCAGTGGTATCCTTGCCACAAGAAACATTTATCCCGCATGGAACTGGAAGCAAAACATCTCTTCTCTTCCTTCAAAAAGTGCCTCAACTGGAATTAGAGAAATTGAAAGCTCAAGACTATCCAATATTCATGGCAATTTGCGAGAAAATAGGTTACGACATTCATGGAACAACACTCTTCCAAAAAAATAGCCTAGGACAAGTTATCGATGAAAAGGGAAAACCAGTCACTAACGTAAATGATGCAGCAATAGATACTGATATTCACGAAATTATTACTGCTTTTAGAACTTTCAAAGAAGAAAACAACTTAGACGTATAGTGAAATACCTTGCCGATTTTTTCCAAAATCAAATATTCTGACACATCTTTAAGACTTGGAGCAGAATATTTCATTGAAAACTTTCTTTCAGATGAAGCAAAACTGGAAAGGGTAGATTCTATTAACCTCAAGCATTTGGCAAGTTTATCAGTTGAAAAAGTCAACCCAACTGAGCAGCCAGACAAGCCATTTAGGTACATAGAAATAGACAACATCGATACTGTGTCTGGTGAAATAAAGCCTCAAACGATTATTGGGCACAAGGCACCTTCAAGGGCACGAAAAAAAGTCAAGGAAAAAAACATAATTGTCTCAATGGTGCGACCAAACCGTAATGCAGTAGCCCTTATTCCTTCTACGCTGAATAACGCTGTTTGCTCAACTGGTTTTGCGGTTATTATCCCTGAAAAAATTAGTCCTGAGTTCTTATTTGTATACCTTAAAACTAGGTTTGCCATCAATCAACTAGTTAGGAGAACAACTGCTTCGATGTATCCAGCTGTTACTGAAGAAGATATTGAGAACCTAATTGTTCCAATACCACCTACCTTAATTGAAGAGAGAATCATCCAACTAGTGTCAGATGCAGAAGCAGATTTTGAGCAAGCAGACAATGTATATCGGCAAGCTGAAAATCTATTTTACAATTCCATTGATTTGAAAATCGATTTTAAAAACGAGCATGTTTTTGTTACTACTTTTAGTAAGACATCAACGAGACTTGATGCAGAATATTATCAACCAAAATTTGGGAAAATTAGGGATAAGATTGAAGAAGTAAGCAAATACCCTTCATGGAATTTGAAGCCAGTGCGAGAGATAAGTGAACCATTGAAGTATGGCACATCGGAAAAGTTGACTTATGTGAACAATGGGATACCGTTTCTAAGAGTGACTGACGTAAGAAACGCTGATTTTGATAAAGATTCGATACGATACATAAACGAAAAAGAAGCAAGCAAAGTCGGATATGCCAAGGTTATAGAGGGAGATTTGTTAATTTCTCGAAGCGGAGTTTATTTAGGATTAGCTGCACTAATTGGAAAAGATTTGTCAAACAGCATTTTTGGCTCTTATTTTATCAGAATAAGACCGAGAATAAATGTTGATAAAGAATATCTTGCATTTTATCTAAACTCTATTTTTGGAAAAATGCAAGTTGAACAAATCTCAACTGGAGCAGTCCAGCCTAACTTAACAATTCCCGCAATAGAAAACATGCTAGTGTTGCTTCCGAAAGAAGATTTTCAAGAAAAAGTCGGGAAATTAGTAAAGCAGTCAAAGTTTCTAAGAGAAAAAGGAAAAATGTCTTTACGAGAAGCCGAAACTATTATCACTAATATGGTTGAACAAGCAACGATAGTGTGAAATTATGGGTAAAACATACGAACAATTACTCGACAGACAGCAAATAATTAGTCGTATCGAGAAGAAAATGCGTACAAAAGTAGTAACATTATATCAAAATAGCAGCAGTCAAGATAGTGGCATGATAACTGGTCAAACAGTAGATGACTTTCAAATAGCTATGGATAGTGTGGGACCATATGACCCATTAATGTTGATAATAGACAGCAAAGGAGGATTAACATACTCTGGTTATTGCATCGCTGCGACTCTTGCTCGTAGAACAACGCTTACTATATGCATTGTTCCAAAAGAGGCTCTCAGTGCTGCAACTATGGTTGCGCTTAGTGGCAAAAAACTGGTTTTGTTCCCAGATGCTAGTCTTTCCCCTATTGATCCTCAATATATCTACAAGGGGCGTTCTGTCTCTGCATTAGATTTTCTAGATAATAGGGATAGAGCGATTCGCGCAAGCGCTCAACGGCAAATTGATTTAGCAGAGGAAAATCTTAGAGCTGTCTGTGGTTCAAGAATAGATTCAACCAAGCTTGATGCATTTGTTGAAAGATTTTTGCTGAAGGATAAAATACATGCTGCTCATGGCTCAAATATTTATTCAGATGAAATTAGAAAACTTGGACTAAGAGTAAAAAACGAAGTTCGGAGGTCCCATGATGCAGACAATGATCTCAAAGCACTTCACACGCTTTACAAAATGCATAGCTTTACGAAAAATGATCCATCAACAATAATTGAGTACACGCGAAATCCGATAATCATGCGGGCAAGGGCAAAGCCAGTCATCCGACCCAAGTATTTTGTGTTGTAGCCAAATCATGATTAAGTTAACAGTATCCTGCAAACACAAGCTTTAAAATTTAGTATATGGAAATCCCACCTACAATCTTTTAATAAGTGCTCCTACCTCTATTGAATGTTGAGGCATTTAGTTTGTCATCTCAAAAAGCACCTCAGCCAGTAAAAACTGGAAAAGTAGTATCTGAGAAAGTACTGCATTTTCAAGGAAAAAACAAGGACCTAAATCAGCTATCACAGCAAATCGTTCAGCAACTAACAGCAGAAGGCTACAAAGTGCAGTCAGCCACTACGCCTACGGGCATAGTCATACAAGCGCAGAAGGCCGGAGTCCTGCGGGACATCATCGATGCGAACAGAGCGTTCACCATCCTCATAACTGGGCAGTCGAACGATTTCTCCATCCATGTAGGCATAGGTAAGTGGGTCCAGAACTTGGCGGTGGCAGCAGTCGAAACTCTCCTCGTAACCTGGCTGTTTCTAGTAGTAGATGTGCCAGAAGCGCTGTGGACTCGTGAAGTAGAAAAAGGAATCATCAAAGAAATAACGCAGATCGTAGGTTAAAAGCAAGAACAACCCGTCTTTTCCTCCTTTTTTCTTTTTTGAATCAAAACCGAATCTCTAAGTCGTCTAAACTTCAATTTTTCGTGGGACTGATCAAATCTGCTTGTGCCAAGATTATACAGGGTGGATCTTTTTTGAAGTTTTGCGTTTACTCGATTGCATATTTTTTTGTTAAGCGTGCTGTAGCAGAGTGATTGATGAGCGGACCGCTGGAGAGTTGGGAGTTGCTGATAACGGCGATGTCGCCCGACTCCATCTTGATCCAAGTGTTTCTCAGAGCGAGGCGCACGACCTTGCCTTTAACGCTGCCGTACTCCACTGTGTCGTTCAAGTGGATTACTCCGTCAGTGAGCAGGAGCATGCCTGAGATGATGTTGGAGATGGTATTCTGTAATGCGAGCGAAACGACAAGTGCGCCGATTCCAGATATTGTGAGGGTCGTGAACTCCGAGGCGAGACCCGTTAACGGGACAATTATTGAGATGATCACGAGCGCTGCTATGATTCGCAACGATACTCTGACATCACGAATTACCGTAGGGTTTGTTCCAGCCGCTTTTGCCGCACGGCTGATAATGGAGCTGATGACCTCTTCAATAAGGACTGTAATGACTATGCCAGCCGCGGCACCTATAAATAGCTCAAGAATTGAGACCATTCCAGCGTGACTCCCTTCCAACTTTAATAAAAGAAGTGGGTGAACTTTACTTTTAAGTGTATGCGACTTAACTGAGACAATAGAAACTTTAGAGAACTGAAGTTTCCTTAAGTTGCACTTTTCTAAACGAATTGAAAATGCGTTGATATTTCAGTTCTGCTGTAATATCTTAAAAAGTCATTATGCCATAATATCTTCAAAGGGATAATCCATGGTAGATGATGGAACGCTGAGAATAGCGTTTTTCGAGGTTAATGACTGGGAAGAAAAGTATTTAAAAAATAAGCTGAAAGGTTACTTCTTAAGATTCTCAAAAGAAGCACTCAACCCAGAAAACGCTCAGCAAATCAAAGATTTTGATGCGGTTTCAGTTTTCATTTATTCCAAAGTTGATGAACAAACCATTCAGGAAATCCCTGGATTAAAATTGATAGCTACAAGATCCACCGGATTTGACCACATTAACATAGAAGAATGCAAAAAAAGGGGAGTCACCGTCTGTAACGTTCCTTCCTACGGGGAGAACACTGTTGCCGAGCACACTTTTGCTTTGATTTTGGCCTTATCAAGAAACATCTGCAAGGCCTGCATTAGACGCTTTGAACATGACCCCTCAATAGAAGGGTTAGAAGGGTTTGACTTGAAAGGAAAAACGATAGGCGTCGTCGGAACTGGTAAAATCGGCTTGCACGTTATAAGAATTGCAAAAGGCTTCGACATGAACGTTGTAGCCTATGACGTCAGCCAAAACACACTCCTATCTGAGGTTTTGGGGTTTGAATATGTTTCGTTGGAGAACCTTTTAGCCAGATCAGACATAATTACGTTACATGTGCCCTACCTTAAAGCCACACATCATCTCATGAACAGGGATACATTCAAGCTTGTAAAGAAAGGCGCCATTCTGATAAACACTGCAAGGGGAAGCATCGTGGACACTGAAGCATTAATCGATGCTCTCGATAAGAAGATACTGGCTGGCGCAGGACTCGACGTGTTGGAGGGCGAGGAACTCATCAAAGAGGAAAAACAACTGCTGCATGAGCCGAAGAACCTTGAGGTCTTGACCAGTTTTGTTAGCAATCACGTTCTCTTAGATTCAGATAAAGTTGTTTTCACGCCGCATATAGCTTTTTACAGTCGAGAGGCGCTTGAAAGAATACTCGAAACAACAGTGCAAAACATATCTGCTTTCACTTCGGGAAAACCACAGAATGTTGTTTAACTCAACACAACGTGCGTAGGCTTATCGTCTGTAAATTGTTAGGAAAAAATGAGATAAAAAAACGTGTGCTCTGTTTTAGAAGTTTTCTATCTGTATCTATAGTTAAGGAATAACGTTATAGTTCTTGTTTTATCGTAGACCTGCCTAGTGCAGTTAATTTTGCAGACTTGAATTTGTAAGGTGCTGTGTCTAAACTTTGAAGACATTTTACTAAGCCTTTGCTTTCGAGAAGTTCAACTGCATCATTTAAGTCTTCCAGTGATAGCTCTGTTGCTTGTTCCAATTCCGTGTTATCAACCCATGTTTTTCTATTTGCTTTATTCAGAGTAATAAGAACTTTTTTCGTGCCAACGTCTATCGGAGTTGACAAGTTTAGTCACCACAGTAAACAACTCTCTATGTTAGATAATAAGGTTTTTTTCTCAGAGCATTCTAAGGTGGATGTTAAAAGTAGGTTCTGGAAATCACTTCTAAACCTTTCAAAAACATCGTCAAATCCTTGTTAAATATCAGGGGTCGAGTAAGGTTGTGTAATAGAAATATTACACTGTAGATTTGAAGAATTGTTTGTACTACAGGGCTACAACCGCTTTTACATTTTATAGTTAAAATTAAGCAGTTTATTGTTTGCAGATTGCGTGTTTTTTCTATTCTTAGTTGCTTAATTGTTCAACAGTTGTTTTAATTATCATTTGAAAAGGTTATGTTGAGGTTTGGCGTATTACTGTTTTGGCGATTAATATTGACTGTTAATATATGCGATGACGAGGTGTTATGCGGAAATAAAGCTGCCGAGGCGCTAGACAAATATATCCAAAGACTTGAAGAGCGAAAAGTTGAAGGACTAACAGAAAAACAAGTCAACACCTTGATCAAAACGGCCAAAGCACTGCGCACTGCAATTGTCCAATCCAAAAGTACTGAGAAAAGCCGCGAAAACAACAACAAACCCAATGATGATGTTTACATTATTTCCCTACTTAAGCACAATATAGAAGTAAAGTTAGGCTTTTGAACGAAGAACTTGGGGACTGCTTCACCAACTGGTCACTAACCCTCGAGAAAAACAAAAAGCAAAAAACCTCAGCACAAGAGGCCCCTAAACAAGAGTAACCGAAAAATCAACCATTACCGCTTAATCTTAATCTTACTGAAAACAGTAAGAATCATGGATTTCAATAAAACTCAACAAACTCCAAATAATCTCAAATCAAGTCGTTTTAGTGAAATTAAAGCGGGTCCGATGGGATTTGAACCCATGACTTTCAGCTCTCTTCACACCCAAATTGGGCGTTAGAAGGCTGACGCGCTATCCGTACTGCGCCACGGACCCTTTTCGGCTCTTTAATGGAACACATCTAAATATAATTTTACCTATCGCTCCCATTAAAGGAATCATGGTTTTTTATTTCTTGAGAAGCACTCAGTTCTTTATGTTACCAACTCTTAGTTTATCCACGTCAGCATCATCTGGAACTGAGACAGTTAGGGATTTGTTGAGGACTTCTCTACCAAAACTTACTTTAACTTTGCCAGTTTTAGCATCTGAATAGTACGCGGTTAATTTGGCGGCTGTTTCAATGGCTTCTTTGGTTTTCGGTCCCTGCAAAATCGTTATTGGACCAACGATTTCGGGCAGTTCAAAATAGTATTCGCTTCGTGTTTTTCTAGCGGTTAAAAGCTTATTTTCCGCCTCGTTTCTTCCTACGACAATCTTGTTTTTGCCAAGTCTGAAGTGGCGGCCAACTCGGAGCAAAGCGATATCAGCCATGGAAACGTGTTTCTTGTAGGTGAAGAGGTCTCGGATTTTTTTTGCGTATTCTTCGTAGGTTAATAGGCATCCGCCGGCAGGACAAGGGTAATCTTTAATGCCATATTCACCTGCAAGCTTGAACTGAGGTTTCCTTGACCGCCCTTGAATATCCATCAGCATAGACCTGTTGACTAACCCTTTCTTTTCTGCATCCGTTTCAGGTAGCAGTCTGGCGGACAATGGTCTTAAAACTTTACCGTTCAGCCCGGCTTCCTTTTCAATAAGCCGCATTGCCTGATAATGCTGAGACATTGGTCGCTCATCCAAAACTTCGCCCGTAAAAATGAAAGCTGCACCTATCTCTTTTGCGTACTTCTTGGCTCTTTTCATGAGGAAAATTCTGCAGTCAATGCAGGGGTTCATGTTCCTGCCGTAACCATGCTTGGGTTTGCGAAGCATCCGTAAATAATCGTTCCCAGAAGCAACCATTTTTAGGGGTACATTTAACTGTTTAGCTGCGTCCACTGCTGCGCAACCGTTTTTTTTGCAGAGGCAAAATGGACTTCTAACGTTAAAGGCAGTTACTTCGATGCCTTGCTTTAGAATCATTTCTGTAGCAAGAATGCTGTCTAATCCACCTGAAAGTAAACCTAAAGCCTTAACGCGAGTCATACCGCAAATAGCATTCTTTTGCGATAAATAATAATTTACCTATAAAATCCATAAAAAAGTCTGATAGATCCAGTAAAAGATAATTTTCAACCATTCGGTAGGAGCTTGCTGCTCGTTTTTTGTAGAATGATTTAAAAACCTATTTGAAAATAGAGACATTTGGATTTATGCTCATTAATTGAGGACTACTGTGGACATCAGTATCTTCATTCCAGTTTACAAAGAATCGAACCAGTTAGCGTCCATGTTAAATAAGCTAAGTCCTCAAAACGTGACAAAAGAAATTTTTGTAGCAGTTGATGAGCCAACCCAAGATTTTTCTGAAAAAATAAAACAGTTAGAGAACGATAACATCACATTCGTCGTTAACAAGGAGCGTGTTGGGAAGGCAAACGCATTAAACAGCACAGCTAAGTTGTCTTCGGGAAAAGTGATGCTTTTCCTCGATTCCGATGTTGAAATAAGTGATGATCCAGATTTTTTGAGAAAAATTATTATGGAAATGCAGTTGGCTGATGTGCTTGATATAAAAAAAGAAGTTTCAAAAGGAAAATCATTTCTGTCCAAGATGGCTTATTATGAATATTTTACGTTTAACATTAACACCTGGTTATCCTCAAGATACATGCACAAATGCCCGGCTGTGAACGGTGCAGCGTTTGCGATTAACCGGAAAATGTTCGAGAAAGTTGGCGGTTTCCACAAAGCTGTCGCCGAAGACATTGACATTGCAACAAGAGCTTTCCTTGAAGGTAGCAGTTTCGCTTATACCAGCGACGTGGAAGTTAAAAATGTCGTTTATTCCGAATGGGGAAAATGGTTTAGGCAACGCAGAAGGTGGGCAATAGGTCAAGCGTTGTGGGTGGAACATTGGTATCGTGATTTAGCAAAAAAGTTCATTAAACCTCAAGTTTTTCTGCCAGGCTTGTTCTTCCTTTACCCATCCATCGCCATTTTATTTTTATGCGTCCTAGTGCCAAACCTCTGGATGTACAATTCACTACTGGTTTTCTCACTATTTCTGTCAGTAAAATTCAACATTTTAATGCCAGTCTTCCTGGTTTCCCTAGCAACCGCAAACCTACTTAAGATATTAATTATTGCGTTATCCAGTTTTGGGGTAACTGCCGCTGTTTTTTACGGTTTCTCAAGAAAACTTGGTTTCAAGGAAATGAAACTTCATGAACTGTTCGCTTACTACTTTTTTTACTCAAACGTTTGGCTGGCGATAATAATTTTTGGTCATATCCAAGTGCTTGCTTTCAGGAAAAAGGTTGCCCCAGACTGGAGAACGTAGCCGCCGAAAATTACCCACAAGGTTAACAGATCAGTCTTTTTCCATTGCCTGCGCCTTGAGTTCTTGAGGCATTAACTCAATTGCATATCTTAAAGCTGTTCTAGGCATGACCTTTCTGTTTTTAACAACGTAGTCGAAAACTTCTTTTTGATGCTTTCGGCTTTCCTCCTTAAGCAGCCACCCATAACCTTTCTGCACCATATCATCCTCATCGCCCAACAGCAGGTCACATATCTCGAAGGCTTCTTGCAGGAAATCGCCTTTTTTCGCCGGCACAATAAGCGACACAGCCGCAGCCCGTTTAAGCCAGCGGTTTTCAGATTTAGCCCAGCCTTTCAATTCGCTTAGGCTTTCGGGGTACTTCTGGATTAAGTCGCCGATGGTGTGGTTGCATAAGCCGTCGCATTTAGCCCAATTATTAATGTACCGTTCAATCCACATCTTGAATGTTGCCAAATCGCTTGGTTCAAGCTGCAAGATGTAGTTGGGCAGCCAGAAGGAAACTATGAAGGCTTCTTCAGTGTAATCTGACCGGTAAAGCTCTTCGCATAAATTGAAAATTGTTTGCTTGTCTAGAGTTTTTACCTGCTTCCAATATTTTTTGGCTATTTTGCCAACAACTTCAGTTTTAACCCCGTAGTATTTTACCTGTTCTTTAAAGAAGCGCTGAAAACTTTTTTGTATTTGCTGGTCTGTGTTAGCTTTTAATTCTTGTCTTATTTGAGCAAGGATATTGTTCATGCCAGTAAAGCGGCTTTTGAGAATAATAGCTTTTTCTCAATGTTAAACTAAAAAGTTGACGCAAAAAAAGAAAAGACTATTGGCTAGTAGTCTTCCATTTGGTAGAGGCCGAAGTCGATGTTTAAGGGTTTTCCAGGTTCATGGGTTTCTTCTAAGTTATAGAGGTGTTGTATAGCTCTCTCCAGTCTGCTTGTTCTTTTAACAGGCATTTTGTTCTTAACCATCCTGACGTTCATTTTGTTTTTTGGTTTACGGACTATATGTGGACCGCCAATTACCATTGAGTTGTCGATAATTTTTGGAGCAACCTCAACCTTTGCATCCTCGATAGTGAATGGAGCCTTTAGCGCTTCATCGTGTACATGTTTAGTCAACGCCTTTTCGCCTCCAAACTTCAGCACTGATTAAGTCTCGGATTGCTACCCTGATGGCTTCGGCACGGTTTGGATAGAATCTTTCATCTACCAGCTGGTCCAAAGCTTTTATATATGTTTCAGGCAGATACAGAGTGATCAATTTCATTTTAGTCTCTCTCCCGATTAGCGAGTGTATTAACAAACGAGAGCTTGTTTTAGATATATCTACTTAATATGCTATGAATATGCTTATAACATGTTCGTGCCTCAGCTTATAAGTGTGTCATGTGTCATGATGCAGGTTTTTGTCTATTTCCGCTGAGTAACCTTTATGTTTTTATCTCTTGTTGAAGTTTCTAACATGCTGGTGTACATGCTCCTTGCAGGTTTTCGTTAGAAACTTCGGCTGTTCAGCGAATACAGCTGATAGCGAGGTCTTAGCAGGTTGCCTAGCACAAGCTGGCTTTCAACTGGCGGCATCGGAAGCTGAAGCTGACGTGTTAATCTACAATACCTGCGCTGTAAAGGGTCCAACGGAGAACCGCATTATTGACGCTTTAAAGCGTACCCCAAAGGACAAGAAACTGATTGTTGCAGGTTGTTTGCCCATGATTAGTTTTGAGCGGTTGATGCGTGAAGCTCGCTTTGATGGCGTTGTGGGTCCAGCGGTCGGCAAAGGAATCGTGGATGTGGTTGCGCGAGTTTTGGATGACGAGAAAGTTGTGGAGTTGGGTGGTTTGGATGCTAAGCCGAAGCTTGATCTTCCAAGAGTTAAGTCTAATCCCGTTGTAAGCATCATCCCCGTGAATTATGGTTGTTTGGGTTCTTGTGCGTACTGTTGCGTTGTTTTTGCGCGTGGGCACCTTCGAAGCTACAGCATAAAGGAAGTTACTGAGCGTGTGCAAAGCGATTTTGCTGCTGGCGCCAAGGAGTTCTGGATTACTGCGCAGGACACAGCCTGTTATGGTAGAGATTTAGGCAGTAACCTTGCGGAGTTGCTGGAAGCGCTGGGCGGCTTAGCTGGCGATTTTAAGGCTCGGGTTGGCATGATGACGCCAAACATGGTCACCCACATGCAGGCTAAGCTGATTGGCGCTTTTAGGAGTGATAAGGTTTTCAAGTTTTTGCATTTGCCAGTGCAAAGCGGTGATGACGAGACGTTGAAGCGTATGCGAAGATTTTACACTACTAAGCAATTCAAGGGCATTGTGGATGCGTTTAGGGCAGAGTTTCCCGATTTGACGCTTGCCACAGATGTTATTGTGGGTTTTCCAGGGGAAACAGCCGCGTCTTTTGAGAACACACTTAAGCTCTTAGAGGAAGTCAAGCCTGATGTGACTAATGTTTCAAAGTTTTTTGCTAGGCCCAAGACTAAAGCAGCCGAAATTAAGGAAGACTTGGTTGAATTGGGCGAAATTAAGCGCAGAAGCACTGTTGCAGCGCAGTTGGCTAAGCAGGTTTCTTTTGAGCAGAATCAGCGTTGGGTCGGCTGGGTTGGTGAAGTGCTTGTTGATGAGAAGGGCAAAGTGGAGGGTTCATGGGTGGGACGCAACTTCGCCTACAAACCCGTCGCTATAAAAAGCACAGATAACCTGCTGGGCAAAACGGTTAAAATTAAGGTGGTTGAGGCTTCAACTACTTATCTTAAGGGAGCACTTGTTTGAAACTAACATTATCAGAATTTTTATATGTGCCCTCATCTCTTTAACATGTTGGCGAATTGTATGCGAGACTTCGATGTAGTGCTTCTGGAAGACGAAACAGGTGGCTATGTCGCTATAGTGCCTGCTTTGCCAGGATGCCATACGCAAGGAGACACATTGGCGGAAGTTATGGAAAACGCGAAAGAAGCTATAGATCTTTA
>Ga0326727_10007440_pt1 | contig 28964 bp, 22 predicted proteins | sample MB2enrmetagenome_FD_207643 | JGI IMG/M metagenome (GOLD analysis project Ga0326727, IMG submission 207643) | Lab enriched peat soil microbial communities from McLean, Ithaca, NY, United States - MB29MY | ecosystem: Environmental > Terrestrial > Soil > Wetlands > Peat | place: USA: New York... | reverse complement strand
CGAAATGGGGCTGGCCGATGATGTGATCCCCTGCAACGAGGCTATCCGGCAAACCTTCATTCTGCGGTGCGGCGTACTTTATCCGCTCCCGCGAGGTCTGCGACTGGTTGCGCCGACGGAGTGGAAACCCCTTGTGGAATCCGATTTGTTGAGCCCGGCAACTAAGTTGCGCATGCTGTTGGAACTGCGCCGCAAGCCGTCGGATGAAGGGGATCGAAGTGTGTCGGATTTCGTTCGCGACCATTTCGGGGGCGAGGCTGTGGAGTATTTGGCCGAGCCGCTTTTTGCGGGGGTCTACGGCGGAAGCCCTGAGAAACTTGGCATGGCTGGGGTGCTGCCGGGGATGCTGGAACATGAGCGCATCTATGGAAGTGTGATTCGGGGAGCTCTTCGCGAACCGAAGCCATCCGGACCGCTGTTTGAATCGATGCGCGGCGGTTTGGGACAAATTCCCAGCGCGATTGTGGAGCGCCTTGCAAGCCGCATACGAATCATCCGGGATGCGGCGGAGAAGGTGGAGACGGGCCGTGTGCGCGTTTCCGGGGATTGGTTGAAGGTCGATCAAGTCTTGATTGCCAGCGGCGCCCCCTCGGCAGCCCGGCTGTTAGCCGGTAGCCCCGCCGCCGATCTCCTTAGAAAGATTCACCACTCGTCCGCCACCATCTTCGTGCTTGGTTTTCACGCCGGTGATTTGAAAAGAAAGCCGGCCGGTTTCGGATTCCTTGTTCCCAGGGCCGAACGTAGAACCATAATGGCCGCCACCTGGGTGACCAACAAATTCCCCCATCGCGCACCTGCCGACAAGGCCATCGTGCGGTGTTTCGTGGCCGGAGACCACAATGAAACGCTGCTGGACGAAGTAAGACACGACTTTTCCCGCATTACCGGTATTGATGCCGCACCCTGGTTTGCGAGAGTGTATCGCTGGCCGGATTCGATGCCGCAGTACGGCGTGGGGCATGCTGAACTGGTTGGCCGGATTGAGGGGGCGATGCCTTCGGGGGTCCGCGTGGCAGGGGCTTTTCTGCGCGGCGTTGGGATGCCGGATTGCGTGAAGTGCGCTACTCGTGTGGCCGGTCAGATCCCTGTAGCCGGAACATCACCCGAGCGTTCTCACGCCAATCCGCGCTCAGCCCCACTCTTGTAACTTCCACTTCCGGTGAAAGATACCGTAGCACCGTTTCCGAGCTGGGATGGAAATCGAGCGAAGGCGCGACCAAAATCAAGCGCGGCGGTTCGCGGCGCAGCTCGATTCCGGGAAAATATCCAAACTTTGAAAACTCATTTCGGTCCAGATGCCACTTTACGCGCAGCCAATAGTCGAGAGCCTGCAGAGGCAAATGGATATCCTGCGAGGCCTTCAGTTCGATGATGGCGAGGCGGCCGGAATATTCCACGGCGAGTAAATCCAAGACCGTTCGGTTCTGCCCGGCAACGGCCGGCACCTGCCCGTAAACCGGGTCCGGCCGCAACGAAGCATCCACCAACTCGACGCGCGATCGCACAATCGATTCCAGCCACGCTTCGGGGCTCTGTTGAAATATGGGTTGATCGCGCGGCGCCTTGGCGCTCCGCATGCCCTGTAAGCTGGCCGCGACGGCGCGCGCGTCGTCGAGCGTCAGGGATTCACGGCCATTCGCCAAACGCCCTTCGTGATACCGCGCAAACTCCAGGCCGGCTACTCGTAAACTGATGGCTCCGTTCGACAAGGCAACTGGTTGGGCGAACTCAATGAAGAAAGGCAGATCCCCGGCACGACGGCACGGTTCCAGCGCGGTGGCCACATTGCCGTAGTTACTGGGATCGAGCAACATGGCGAAATCTTCATCCGAGTACAAATACATCGCGAAACGCGCTTGAATGGGGTCTAGCCAACGCAAGTAGAAGCTGAGTGAAGCCGCTACCGGAGACGGCGCCCAGAAGGTGAGGGCACCCACGGCGTGCTTTAGATTCCTTCTCCGCAAATAGTCAAGCCAGATCAAACCGAAGCTGAGCATCAGCGGGCAATCCAAGCAATCCGGAGGTGCTGCTATCGCGGCGATGGCTTGAGGGCCGCGCGTCAGCAACGCTCGAGGGAAAGCCGGTGACAACGAGTGCTCGAGGTCTGCCTCGGTGGAGATCTCGGCCACTTTCCAACCCGGAAATTCGCGCTCCAGCATGCACCGGAACCGCTCGCGAAAGACCATGCGCGAGCCTTTCCGTTCCCAGTCCTGCGTGCGCGGATGCGCCAGATCTACTAACTGCATGGAGCCTTCGCGGCCCGCAAAACGCTGCACCTTCAGAGAGAGCTTACCCTTTTCGGTACGGCCCACGGATGTTACCCGACGGACCAGGTTGCGGCTGACATCCCAGGCCTGGAATGTGATGTGCGCAGCCTTGGCTTCCATTGTGAAGTGATCCGGGTCCAGCAGAAGGATCGGCTCGCCCGGTTCCACCAACGCAGGTCTCCGAGCAGCGCGCAGGAATCGCTCAATTGATTCGAGAACGGAAGCAGGCTCAAAAGGGATAACTGGCGCAGGCCGCATCAGGCAGGATGTGGAACTTTGAACCGGTTCCTCTCATCAGAATGCCCGTGGATCCTTGTGTTGGTAGACTGTGCTTGGCGGTGGATCTGCCAGATGGAGGGACTGATGGTTAACAGGTTCGGGCGGAGTGGGATCGGGCTGCTCCTATTCGCCGCTGTTTTGATGCCATCGGGGATGGCCCGCGCTCAAGGCCCCAACACCTGGACCTCCGGGAGCGACATGCCGACCGCCGTCCAGGGTCCGGCCACGGGGGTGATCGGCGGGATGATCTATGTGGTTGGCGGGGCGCTTCAGAGCGGCGCCTACGTCAACATCAACCAGATATACAACCCTCAGAACAACACTTGGACGACAGGCGAGCCGATGCCGACTCAGCGCTTCACGCCGGTGGGCGCCGTCGTCAACAACGTTCTCTATGTTATCGGCGGGGTCCTCAACGGAACGCTCCTCAGCACGGTTGAAGCTTACGACCCGAGTACCAACACCTGGTCCACGAAGGCCCCCATGCCGACGTCGCGGGATAGCCTGGAGGCTGTGGTGGTGGGCGGAGTGATCTATGTAATCGGCGGGTATAACCATACCGACAACCGACTCACAACCGTCGAGAGTTACAATCCCTCGACTGACGCCTGGACTGAGGAAGCCCCGCTTTCCGTCGGCAAATCGTTGTCAGCGGCCGCACTGCTCGGAACCACAATCGTCGCGGCAGGAGGTCTCACAAACTCGGGCGACGTTACAGGTGACAACGAAGGATACGATGTGTCCACGAACTCGTGGCAAGCCCTGGCGCCGGACCCGACGGCGCGTCAAGGCGGATGTTTTTCGGCTATATCGGGACAATTGTATTTCGCGGGGGGGAGAGACAACTCCGGGCCCGTGAACGTAACTGAATCCTACAACCCTTGGCAGAGCCAATGGACAACGCTGGCGCCCCAGCCGCTGGCGCAGGTGAACCCCGGGTACGCGTCAGTGGGCAACCTTCTCTATTGCTTTGGGGGATCGAATAACGGCAATGCGGGTCAGGGAACGGTGTACGCCAATGTGCAGATCTACCACCCCGCTTTCGATGCGGTGACCGTGGTCTCGTCCGCGTATTCGCAAGCTGTTGGAATAGCGCCGGAGATGCTGGCGACCGCGTATGGGGTGGACCTGGCATCCAGCACGCCGGGGGCGACGACGCTTCCGCTGCCGACGACGGATGCGGGAACGTCGATTTGGATCACCGATTCCACGGGCACGGTCTGGGCGGCTCCGCTCCTTTATGTTTCGCCCGGGCAGGTGAATTTCGAGGTTCCGGCTGGTGTCGCGTTGGGGACAGCGGAAGTGGATATTGCGAGTGGGGATGGAACCGTGTCCAGCGAAAACGTTCAGGTGAGTTCGGTTGTCCCCGGCGTGTTTGCGCTGGACGCCGGTGGACTGGTAGCCGCGGATGTGCTGACGGTTTCGGGCAGCACGCAGACCTATAGTAACGTGTACACTTTATCCAGTTCCGGGACGCTCGCGCCGGCTCCGATCAATCTGGGCGGGAGTGGAGACCAAGTGTATCTGATTCTGTACGGAACCGGGTTTCAGGCAGCGGGAACCGCGGGCGTGACGGTGAGCATCGGGGGCATCAATGCGACCGTCTCGTACGCGGGGGTCCAGGGAACCTTCGCGGGGCTCGACCAGGCGAACGTGCTGATCCCATCTTCGCTGGCCGGCAAGGGCAGCGTCACCATTCAATTAACTGCCAATGGTGTGGCGGCGAATCCGGTGAACGTGACCATCCAATAGGTACACGCGGTTCCTTTCATCAGAAAGCCCGCTTGTACTGTACCGGAGGCGCTGACTCAACGCCGAGAGCTTTGGCGGCGTGCAACGGAAAGTAAGGGTCGCGCAAGAATTCGCGCGCCAGCAGCACAAGGTCGGCGCTTCCATCACGGATGATGGCGTCGGCCTGTTGGGGTTCGGTAATCATACCCACGGCGCCTGTCGGAATGGATGCCTCGCGGCGTACCTGCGCAGCGAATGGAACCTGATATCCGGGCCCGATCGTAATTCTGGCGCCGGGCATGAGACCTCCGGAAGAACAGTCCACCAGGTCGACGCCGCGAGGCTTCAGACGCTGTGCAAGTTTCACTGAATCGTCAATGGTCCATCCTCCGTCAACCCAATCGACCGCAGAAATGCGAATGAACAGCGGGAGGGAATCCGGCCACACTCCTCGGATGGCGTCGACGATCTCGATGGTGAAACGGATTCGATTGTCAAACGAACCGCCGTACTGGTCGTGGCGATGATTCGATAGCGGCGACAGGAATTCGTTGATGAGGTAGCCATGCGCGGCGTGGATTTCGATCACCTGGAATCCGGCGGCCAGTGCACGGCGGGCGGCTGCGACGAACGCCGCGACGATGCCGACCAGAGCGGCCTTTGACGCTTCAATCGGCGGTGTGTCGGTTTCGTGAAAAGGGATTGGGCTGGGGGCTACAGTGCGCCATCCGCCCTCGCTCTCTGGAATGAATGATCCGTTCCGATCCCAAGGGACGCGAGCGCTGGCCTTGCGTCCTGCGTGGGCCAACTGCACCCCCGCGACACTGCCCTGCGCTTTTATGAAGGAACTGATGCGCGCCAACGGAGCGATATGCTCGTCCTTCCAAATGCCCAGATCGCCTGGTGAAATGCGGCCTTCGGCCGTCACCGCGGAAGCTTCGGTCATCACCAGGCCTGCGCCACCGACCGCCCGGCTACCCAAATGCACGAAATGCCAGTCGTTCGCCAATCCGTCGGTGCAGGAGTACTGGCACATAGGGGAAACGGCAATGCGGTTGCGAAACACGATGTCGCGTATCGTTAAGGTTGAAAACAAGGGTGACAACGAGTTCTGGACCATGATCCTGTGATGCTTCTGCCGGATCGTGATATTCAGAAAGGTGCGCTTCCGAAATGACGGACCTCAAGCTACTGGTCTCCAAGCTGAATCCCTGCTGCCGGGCGATGGCTGAAAAGGCCGTATCCCTGGCGATTTCGCGCGGGAATGGCGAAGTGGATCTCGAGCACCTGATGCTTGCGATGTTGGACGCGCAGCAATCGGACGCACGACGGATCTTTCAATACTTTGGTCTCGACCAGGAGCGGATGCGTGCGCAATGCAACGCCGCAATCGATCGGATTCACAACGCGCCGCAAGCGCCTTCGCTGTCGGCGCGGCTTGTGAAGCTGCTCGCCGCTTCGTGGACCATCGCTTCCGTGAATTTCGAAATGATGGAGATCCGTTCGGCGGTCATGGTTCTTGCGCTCGCCCAAGCCGACGATGCGGCCGAATTGACCAATCGGTTCTCCGGGGAATGGCTTAAATTGAATGCCACTGTACTGACGCAGAGATTCGGGGAACTGTTGAATCCGGACGAGGCGGCCGTGAGTGTGCAGGATTCTCGCTCGAAGGGCGAACAAGCTGGGCCGTCCGCGCTGGCGCAGTTCACGGTGGACTTGACCGCCGCGGCGCGGGCTGGCGCGCTCGATCCGGTGTTCGGGCGGTCGCGAGAAGTGCGGTTGATCACGGATATTCTGACGCGCCGGCGCCAGAACAACCCTATTCTGGTTGGCGAGCCTGGGGTCGGCAAGACGGCGATTGTGGAAGGGTTCGCGATCCGCATTGCATCGGGAGATATCCCCCCATCGCTCGCGCGGACGTCGGTGATGACTCTCGATCTGGGCCTTTTACTTGCGGGCGCGTCGATGCGCGGGGAGTTTGAGAGCCGCTTGAAGGCGGTGATGAACGAAGTTCAGTCGTCGAGGAACTCCATCATTCTCTTTATCGACGAGGCCCACATGCTGATCGGCGGCAGCGGACAGACGGACACGGCTAATCTTCTGAAACCGGCGCTGGCGCGTGGAGATTTCCGGACCATCGCCGCCACAACTCACGCGGAGTATCGCAAGTACTTCGAAAAAGACGGCGCTCTGGCGCGCAGGTTTCAAGTGGTGAGCGTAGAGGAACCGGGGGAGGATCAGGCGATTCAGATGTTGCGGCCGCTAGTCCCCATTCTGGAGCGGCACCACGGAGTGCGTCTGATGGATGACGCGATCACTTCCGCGGTCCGGTTGTCACGCCGTTACATTATTGGGCGGCAGCTGCCGGACAAGGCCGTCGGGATTCTCGACACCGCCTGTGCGAATGTGGCGGCAGCTCAAAATGCCACTCCGCAACCGATTGAAGCATGGCAGGATCGTATTTCGTTCCTTGAAGCTGAGATTCGCTCGCTGGAGCGCGAGCGAGCGGCTGGAGTGGACCATGCGGCTCGTTTGACCGAGCTGTTCGATGAACTGGCCGGCGCGGAAACCCAACTGGCCGATATGGAGGACCGGCTCGTAGAAGAACGCCGGCTGGTTCGAAAATCGCTCGACCTTCGTTCGGTGTTGGATTTGCCTGAGACCGAGGCAGGTTCGCTCGAGGTGTCGCAAAGGCTGGCTGTCGACGAGCTTGCGGCAGTCACGGCGGAGTTGGCCGCAGTGCAGGGCGAATCTCCACTGGTGCCGGCTTTTGTGGATGCGCGCGTGATCGCCGAAGTGATATCCGGGCAAACCGGCATCCCGGTGGGCAGGATGTTACGGAGTGAAATTCATAGCGTGCTCAATCTGCGAAGCCTGCTTGGGGAGCGGGTCGTGGGACAGGATCACGCACTGGATACGATTGCACGCCGGGTGATCAGCGCTCGTGCCGGAGTGGATGACCCTGGCCGGCCGACCGGAGTCTTTCTGCTGGTGGGCCCGAGCGGCGTAGGGAAAACGGAGACCGCGCTCGCCCTGGCCGACGTGCTCTATGGCGGGGAGCGCAATGCGGTGGTCCTGAATATGTCGGAGTATCAGGAGGCGCATTCGGTATCCGGCCTGAAGGGCGCACCCCCTGGTTACGTCGGCTATGGGGAAGGCGGCGTTCTGACTGAAGCGGTACGGCGCAGGCCCTATTGCGTGCTGCTTCTGGATGAAATGGAGAAAGCTCACACCGACGTTATGGAGCTCTTTTATCAGGTGTTCGACAAAGGCGTGCTGGAGGATTCACAGGGCCGGGTGGTGGATTTTCGGAACACGCTGATCCTTCTGACTTCCAACGTAGGTTCCGACCTGATCCATCGGGTCTCGGCGCAAGACCGGAAGCTGTTGGATTCGCCGCGCATGCAGGACGCTCTAAGCGCGGAGTTGCGGATGATTTTCAAGCCGGCTTTTCTGGGGCGTCTGGTCACGATTCCGTATTACTCTCTCCGCGCGGTCGACCTGCACAACATCGCGGAACTCAAGGTGCAGAAGATCGCGCAACGCCTGAAAGAAGCGCATGGCGTCCGGCTGGATTATAGCGAGCGATTGATCGAAGAGATCACAGCGCGCTGCGGCGAAACGGAAAGTGGCGCGCGGAACATCGACCATATCCTGACGGGCACTTTGATTCCCGACGTTTCCGAACGCATTTTGTGCACGCTGGCGGACGGGCGGAAAATCGCTCGGATACACGTAGACGTGGCGCTTTCAGGGGCGTTTCGCTACGAAGCTGACTGATGTTCTACAGAGGACGAACCGAGCAATGCAAATCGTAGGACCGTCCGATTTCCGCGGCAACTTGTGAAGCGCTGTCCCAATCATGGTAAGGGCCAAGCCGGACCACATGCCAGGTCTGTTCCGCGGACGCAATCTCGTCGACTCTGGCGAGATCGAATCCCTGACGCTTCAGAGACGCGGCGAAGCGTTCGGCGCGGTCGCGATCCAGAAATGATGCGACCTGCACGGAAAGACCGGTTGGAGTAGCGGCATCGCCGGTTGGTAACTTTTGAGAGGCAGGCTTTTCTTGCGACGGCTTGTCTGGGCCGGTGGGTACCGCATTGGTTTTGACGGTTTCCTTGGGAATGCTTACGACTCGCGTGGACGCAGTTTTGGGGTTCACCGGGGCAATGAGTAAGCCAGTGACCACACCAGCCAGATAGAGGATGACGATAGCCAGGCAAATGCACACGGTGAATGCCGCGAGACGGCGTTTGGTCATCGAAAAGACTAACTCATCGCTCATGGCACCTCCACTGTGGTCTGGCCAGGGCTGTTGATTTTAATCACTCCGGCCCATGTACACATCAGCATCGAGTTACTGTCCAGCGCCGGCATATTGGCAATTAGTACGGTTGGCGCGCCGGGCGCCCAAGGTGCGGGAATTACCGGAACGCAAGGCATGGGCGTCAACACGCCAAGCGCCGCGGCGGTGGCGGCGGCGACGGTGGGATTCGCAATCGAACTGCACATCCCAAAGGGTGGAACGTTCACGATGGGCTTGTTGTCCATGATGTTGGCGGCCGGCGTACCCGTGAGGACGCACTTGTCGGGCAGAACCACCAAAGAGGAAGGCGCCGCGCCGAAGCTGCACTGTAACATTGCTCCCATACAAACCTGCATCGCCATAAGTCTCCAATCGCCTCCTTCAGTTGATCTTCACCAATCCGCCTTTTAAGGTGAGCATCCCGCCTCCGTCTACCGTCTGTGACGCGGCGGCCTTGTTAGTCAAAGTGGTTCCCGCATCATTCGTCATGTCCGTGCCGGATTTATTAGTAAACGTAGTTCCGGCCTTGATGCTAACCGAGCCCGAGGCTTCAATCGTCAGGTTGCCGGAAACCTTCAGCGAGAAATTGCCGCTGACGGTTGAGGAAAAATCAGCCTGATTGGTGTGCGCCTCATTCCCAGTCACAGTCATGGTTCTTTTGCCTTGCACCGTAATTGTCTCGTCCTTAGTGACGTTGGAAGTCAAGTTATTCAGAACGACGACGTTCATGTCTTTTTGCGCCTGAATGAATAACTCCTCCGAGCCCGCTTTGTCCTCCAAACAGATCTCATTGAAGCCGCCGCCGCCCTTAGAGGAGTTGGTCTTGAAAGTGCTTCGGGTCTGATTATCCGGCAGCGTGTAAGGAACGGTTTGACTGGCGTTATAAACCGATCCGGTAATCAGCGGGCGATCCGGGTTGCCCTCAAGGAAGCTGACTATTACTTCCTGGCCGATCCGCGGAATCTGGATACTGCCCCATTGCTTCCCGGCCCACGGCGTGGACACGCGCACCCAGCAGGAACTCGTCTCATCTTTCGGCGCGCTTTGATCCCAGCTGAATTTGATTTTGATACGGCCATACTGATCCGTCCAAATCTCCTCGCCGCTCTTGCCCACCACCAGAGCGGTTTGGGAACCCGCGATGTGGGGGTGCGGGGTAGTCAAAGGCGGCCGGTACGTCGCGGTTGCAGGGAAAGCGTCGAAGGAATTGGTGTACTCTTCCTGATTGCCTTCCACCTGCAGCGATTTAATTACATAGGCGGCGTTGTAATCCGAACGGTAATGTCCGCTCAGCGTGAACTTTGCACCCGCGTAAAAACTGCGGCAGCGACTGGTTCCGGTGACGGCGTTGCCCGGTAATTCCAGGGAGGAAAGGCGGTTCCCGACGATGGTTTCCCCGCTGCTTTGTTGGGTGTATAACCCTGGGAAGTCGTAAATGGATCGCGTCGTTTCGGAGCCGCTGGCCGTGGCTAGCAGATCCGTGTCCGGGGTTTCAAAGTTGTAATCGTCTGTCTTGTACTGATTTGGGATCACCACTTGCTCAAAATTAGTCTCGGTGACAGTATCATCAGCGTCGTAGGATTGCGGACCGCCGGCGCACCGAGCGGAGGTCAAGCCGGCGCAGGTTAGCCAAGCGCTTGGATCGTCGGCTAGCACAAGCGTGTGACTGGATGCGTCATGGCTGAAGAAGTAGAAGATGCCTTCTTCCTCCATGAGCCGGGAAACAAAAGCAAAGGCTGTTTCGCGGTACTGGACGCAGAACTCGCGGGGTTGATAAGTGCCGGTCAGGCTATCTTTGAAATCCGAGAACCCGAGATCCGAAAACACTTTCTTCACTATGTCGGGAGTCGACATGTTTTGAAAAATCCGGCAATCGGCGCTCATGGTCAGCAACCATAGCCAGGGATGGATTTCCGCGACGTAATAGACCAAGCGGCTGTCGCGGCCAGACTGGACAAAACGGCCAACTACTCCGTTGATGTTATGAATGTCCCCGGAGCTTTGCGGGATCTGGAGTGTAACGGACTTACCTACAATGTTCGAGAAAGCGAGCTGTGCGTCCTCGGAAGCAAGGCCGAGCCTGTAATGAAACAGGCCCGACAAATGCTCTTCACCCGAATAAGTCCGCACAAGGACTTTGTTGTCGCCCAGAGGCGTGGTGATTTTCACCGGGAGGTTGGTTTGCTGAAACAGGCTGGCCATCAGTTGGGAACCCGGAAGTAAGCGGCGGCATTAGATTTGCGCAACCCACCAGCCAAGATCCACGAGGTGTAGCCGAGTTTCGCGGATCCCAGCTTGAGCTGCGGCACCTCCGGCGCGTTCAGGAGCAGGCGAACCTCAATCCGGTGCCGCAATCCCAAATAGAAGCGCGCCAGCCGGCCAATGGCCGCATTCGCGCGCCCCCCGGGGAGCATGGATTGGAACCTCTGGAATCCCAACGGACCGATTTGAATGGTCACTCCTCTGCCCTGATCCCAAACCCGCTTCCCCATGACGGCGGTGTCTCCCAATCGGCTATTTTTTCCGTTGGGCCCAATTGTGGTCCACTGGGCGGGATCGAGTTCGCGCCACATTCCGACGAATTGGATAACGCGCACCTTCTCATGGAAGTAGTCGGCCAGCAGGCGTTCCAGTCCGACGGCGCTGCGCACATTAGGACCGAGCAAGCCGCCGTAGTGCAGCAGTGCGCGGTCAGGAAGGCCCAGGCGATTGCGCAAAGTGGCGGGGCCCAAGCCGATCAGCGAGAAGAGATGTTGCGCAATTTGACTTCGGTCGGGCGGCAGACCGGTGACCACAGGATTCAGCGCTTTGTGTGCCCGGAACAGCAACGAAACCAAACGATGATTGAAGATATCGAGGAAGTCTGCGGCCGCTCTGTCTTTGCGGCTCATGGCGGCCTGCACCATTTCGGTATAAGGCTGGGGCAGTGGGCCGAGGGCTCCGGCCAGCCCCAGAAAGTTGACAGTCATCTCAGGGCGCGCGGGCCACGTAAAGTAATTCTCTTCCCGTGGACCGATAAAAGGCACGGCATCGATCGCCTGGACTTCACTCGCGGGGAACTCAAAGCTGATCCGTGAGCGAAAACGGATCTCGGGAACGGCATGCCGGTCCTGTGCGGGCTTCAGACGCCGCTGGATGGCTTGGATGATGCGAACCGCCTGGAGGAATTCGAAACGGAAGGGCTGGTCCTGCAACCAATCCGCGACGGATTGGTCACGCTGCCAACCATAGCCAGGACCCGGCATCAGTGGTTCCCTCCCGAGGACGGCGCCGGACAATACACGGGAGGCCAGTGAGTTCCCATCCCGCAAGTCGCCAGCCTCGCCTGGAGTGTTCCCACGCCTTGCTGGGCCTTTCCCGCTTTCGCCGCCGCGCTCTTGTGGAGCCCGCGCATGACTTCCTCATAGGAGAAGAACCGGTCCATCGGAAGGTCGGCTTGCTCCGCGTGAGCGGCATCCGGACGATAATTACCGCTTCCGTTGCTCCACCATTCAAGACGGCCATTATCGAAGTAGGCCTCACCGGCATAGAGCACGGGACGCCCTTCAGCCAGAGCGGGATGCCGATAGGTGGGGTGCATGAGGGTTTCACCGCTTTCCATCTTGACGAACATGTATTTGGTGTTCGGCATGTAGTGCCCGTGCTGGTTCGCTCGGCGCATGCGGAACTGATCGAAAAACGCCTGCAATCCAAAGATCTTGTCGCGTTCCACAGGAATGGCCGCTGACGGATTCAAGTTCGGATATCTCTTGGGCTGGTTCATCCGAAACTCATCATCTTAACGAAAGCCGGGCAACGCGGGGTTCGGTCCGGAGTTGATGCAGCCGAAGGAGCGGAAACATCAGGCTTGGAACATACAGTCCCTGGGATTCCAGTTTGCGAATCCGGTCCGCTATTTCGGCGGCGTCGAAGAACCCCGAATCAATCTCAGTGCGAATCAATCGCGCGGTACGAGTAACCGACCTGCGAGGCCAGCGAACCACCTCAAGCAGTTCCGGCGTAAGCAGATCAGCCAGAATATAGTTGGTCAGCCGGGGGATCTGCAAGTGCGCGTCGGCCAGGTAGCGGCTGGCCTCCCTGGCGGCAGTTTGGCGCAATTGAGACTTCACGGCCTTACCGATCCGACCGTTTGCGCAAGTCACGCGAACCCGTTCGAGGTTCGTCAAAAGCTCAATTAACGCCTCGGCGGACGCCTTTGCCGCCGGTTGAACCGATTCGGATTCAAAAGCCGTCAGCTTCTGCTCCAACGATTGAATTGCGGTCGGGATGTAAGCTTTGTCGCGCTTGAGTTCACGCTTTAGCCGTTCAATCGCGCCAAGCACCTCCAGGCGCGGTCCATCTCGCCGAGCCGGGTGCGGTGTGATGTACAGGTTCTCGAGTTCGTCCGCTAATTGTTCGAAGCGAGCCGGATCTGATGGGCGTTTCCGAATGGTGGAATGCTCCACGGGCGTGAGCCAGATGATGGCGCCTCCCCTGAGAACCGGCACTCGTTCCACAAAGGGGACCTGCTCATAAACGGGATTGCGATTGAGAATGCTCAGAACGGCAGCCTCATCGTCACCGGCGGCGACTGTGGCTTCCAGCAGCTCTCTGTCACGGATCTCAAATCGAATGGAATCTTGCGCTGTCTTGAGCGCAGCTTCGCGGACGGCCAGCCGGAATGCCTGAAAATCGATGATCTCTGCGCGGACCAACCGTTTGATCTCCGCAAGCCTCTCCGAAGTCCTCTCGCCCAGGGCGGGGTCGTATCCCAGGCGGGCGAATAGCTCCCTCACCTCAGGCATAGTTTCCACTATTTCCCCTACGGATCGCGGGTTCTCGATGCGGCTATGGAAGTTGAAAAACACAGGTTAGATCAGAGTCTGGCGACCGGCCAAAGGCGGCCAGCGCATCCATTCCTCTTCGTGATTGAGTCTACGCGCCACCAGTTGGACGGATGCATTTACCGAAGAGTACAGGGCGAGGAAATGCCGCAGGACCGTGGCGAAAAGGAAAGCGCCGCCGCCGGCATACATAGTCTCGTCGAAAGTCAACTCCACCTCGGTTCCAGCGCAAAATCCGCGCCACGCATCGGAGCCAATGCGCAGAGTGGTCGGCCGCGAGCGGAGTGAGCGGATACCGCGGATCTGCTGCTGAACGGACGGTTGATCGCTGAAGCAGTACAGGCGAAGAATCTCGCATAGGGCGTCCCGACCATCTTTTCCGCTGGTAAGGGACAGGTGGTTCAAAGAAAGGTTGGAGATCAGCTGCCATGCCGTGGCGCCGCCCTGCGGGGGATAAACGGGCGGAGTGGGCCGGGTGAGACACTTTACCGTGACCGGGCCCACCTCTTCCATTTGCAACATCCCCCCAGGCGGGACTTCGGTGGCCAACTCCCGGTTCAAGCAGAGCGTGTGTGCGAACACAACTTCAGACGGCGGTAGAGCCGGATTAAAGTTCAAATCCAGGAACGACAGAAGGACGTCCGTCCCAGGCATGTCCTCACGCCCGGTTGCGACTCGTTTTCCGTGCCAGAACGTTTGCGGGCCTGCTCCGCCTTCCGTGTGGCGGAATGAGTAGAAGGGCTCATAGGCGCGCGTCGGGTCGTTCGGATTCATGGAACTGGAAACCGATTGTATGGAGTGAACTTCCGTGGTGTGTTCGCGCCGTGCGTCCGGAATCAGTTTATAGAACAACCGACGCTGATCGATGCGGATGGGCTCCGTGGTGCGGCGGAAGAGGTTGGCGATGGGGGTACAGCCCAGCAGAAACGTTTCTTTGGTGACGCTGACGCGCTCTCCCGGCGACCGCGTTAGAAGGAAGAGGACGTCGAAGGATTGCTCGGAATCGTGAAGACTCAAGTGCTTCAGATCCACGAAAAGGAATTTTTCAGGAAACTGAAAGTATTCCTGGATCAGCCTGTAGCCCGGATGCGCGTTGGGTGGGTAAGGGAGCAAATCCTCCTCATCAGTCAGCCCGCCTGGCGACAGGGACGACGCCGGCAGCTCAACCGGGTTCCTCGCGCCCTGGGGCAAAATCACGATCCCGGCGAGAGCTGAGAAAAGAAGCTCGTAAACCAAGTGCGCCGGACCGGCGCGATGATTCAGGTAGATGCGGAGTGCGTCCAGTTCGAGATCGCGGAGAGACCCCCGCATGGCTTTGAAGCGAATGCGGATGACGCCGGCGGCTTTAGGGAATGCGGCCAGGAAATCATAACGGGCGGGCGGTTCCACCGACGCCTCGCTGATCTCAACCGGCCAAACTGTTACGGGATAGGCGGTGCGGAAACGGCAGGTGGCTCCCCGCGAGCCGTACGCGAACAACGGGGTATTTTTGGGGATCGTGTGGCCGGTGGTGAACTTTCCGCGCAAGGCATCGATCACGAAGTGGGCAATCGCCATGGGCGGCACCGGCTGACTCATTTGTGGATACAGAACGCCAAGCAGCGAGGATGTGATCTCGGGAAACTCGGCATCCATCTCGTGTTGGATTCGTGCCGTTAGCAGCGCGAACGATTCGATGAGGCGTTCTACGTGCGGGTCCGCGGGATGGCCGTCATGCAATTCCAGGCGGTCCGCGATCTTAGGATATTTCCGGGCGTACTCGCGACCCGCTGAACGCAGGTAGGCGAGCTCTTCGGTGTAGTAGTGAAGTAAATCTTCGTCCAGTTTCATGGACGATTCTCAGAGGGAGAGTGGATTTTCGAGTGGCCGCCGTTCATGGAAAGCTCCAGGGGGAAGCAAACGGGTTCGGAAGCCATGTGTATAAAGACGTTCGCGTACAGATAGCCCAGTAGCGCCCTCCGGTTCGCCGGGTGTTCCTCCAACTGCACGCGCACGTCGATGAGCCTGGGTTCAAAGGACTCGATCGACCTGACCAGAAGGGATTCCAATTCCTGGCGATCCGTTGGGCTCGCCGGGTCCACATGCGAGAAATCCGGTATGCCGTAGTCAATCGCGGACAATCGGTTTTCGAACGTGAAGTTTCGGAGAAACGGTCGCCTGGTATTCAGTATCCGGTTCAATTCCCTCTGAATCGACTCGAACGTCTCCTGTATCCCGTAGGCCCGCATGGGCTCGTGCGCGTGCTCGCCATCCATCGCCAGACGCTCGAACAAAGGAGCGGGCGCGCCTCTGAATGGCCTGGGATCACGCCCTACTTCGTCGAGTTCGTCGCGAGGTTCCATGTCGCCGATGCATTGCCCGCATCGCTCACGTCCGATTTCTGAGCTGCGTACGTCCACGTCATCTTGGTGTAGTTGAAAGTAACGGTCTCCTGCGGCTTACCGCCGCCGCCACCGCCCACGGAGATGGAAGAAACCAAGGCATTGCTCATTTCGTAGATAAAGATCTTGGTGACCTTGCCGTTATCGTTCTGCCCAATAGTGACCTTGACGGTTGGAATCGGCTTAGCCTGGTTGCAGAAATCGATCAACTGGCAGCTCGACAGATCCTGATACTTTGTCACTGTGAAGTCCTGATGATTCGGCTTGCCCGAAGTACGCTTGGTGTTGCTCTGATCGCCCGTGATTTGCTGGGCGACACCGTGGCTGTAAGACAGCAGCTCAATCATGGAAGTGTAGTCGGCTAGTTGAGACTCCCCATTGATGCTGGCTGAACTGCAATCGAGAATCAATACGTCCATTCGTGCTATTCCCTTTCATTAACGTTTCTGGAAACGAGAGTTTACTTTCCGACCGGAGGAGGCAGTTCCGCCACCAGCCGGATGGAGACCGTCAGCTCGTCCAGTTGAAAGTGCGGTTTCAGGAAAGCCACGGCTTTGTAACAGCCGGGCTTTCCCGGAATATCGGTTACATCGACGCGAGCTTCGCGAAGCGGGAAGCGCGCTTTTACGGCCTGGGGCGCGTCATCGTTCAGAAGGACGTACTGGCTGATCCAGGTGTTCAGGTACGACGCCACGTTCTCACGGGTCATGAAGCTGCCGATTTTGTCGCGCATGATCACCTTGAGGTAATGCGCGAAACGGGAAGCCGCCAGAATGTAAGGCAGCATGGACGACACGCGGGCATTGGCGGACGCCGAGTCGGTGTTGTAGAGCTTTGGCTTGTTGGTCGTCTGACCGCCGAAGAACGCCGCGTAATCCGTTCCCTTGCAGTGGCAGACAGCCAGAAAACCAAGGTCGTTCAACTCTTTCTCGCGGCGATCGGTAATGGCGATCTCGGTGGGACACTTCAGTGCAATGTCGCCCGATTCGGTTTTGAACGTGTGCGCCGGCAAGCCTTCCACCAGCCCACCCCCTTCGACGCCACGAATCGCCGCGCACCATTTGTAGAGGGCGAATGCGTTGGTAATCCGCTGCGCCAGCATGTACGCGGAGTTGCCCCACAGGTACTTGCTGTTATCCGTCCCGTCCACGTCTTCGTGATAATCAAAGCCGTCTACTGGTACAGTGTCCGGCCCGTACGGTAACCGCAATAAAACGTGCGGCAGCGTCAGGGTGACGTATCGCGAATCTTCACTCTCGCGGAATGAGCGCCACTTGATCAGTTCGGTCGATTCAAAGGACTTGGCCAGGTCCCGGGGTGTATTCAACTCGGTGAACGAATCCCAATCGAACAACCGGGGACTGGCGGCGGCGACAAAGGGGGCGTGTGCCGCCGCAGCGACACCAGACATCTTTTCCAGAATCGCCATGTCTTGAGGATGGCGGCCGAATTCATAGTCCCCCACGAGGACACTGTACGGATTTCCACCAAATGTTCCGTATTCTTCCTCGTAGATCTGTTTGAACATCACGCTTTGGTCGAATTCACTGGCCTTCAGCATGTCGTCAAGCAGCTCTTTCTTAGTCAGGTTCATGACCCGGATCTTGAGCTGCGTGCCGGTTTCAGAATTCATTACCAGGTAATTCAAACCTCGCCACGACGCTTCCAGAGTTTGAAATGCCGGATCATGCATGATCGCATTGAGTTGTTCGCTGATTAGCTGATCAATTTGGGCAATGCGGTTCTTAATGCCGGCAACGGTATCGTTGCCGATGGTCATCCCTTCGGATGTGACCTGGTTAACAAATTCTCCGACCAGGTCGCGGGCGTGCGGCTGCTGAGATACGTCCCGGGCCATCTTGCCCCCCAGGATGATACGATCCAGCGGAGTCGCATAAGCGACTGCGGCACCGCTTCCCTGCTGGGAAGAGCTTTGCGAATTGGTTTGGTCGGGCATTATGACTTCTCCTTATCCGGGGTAGCGGGGGGCGTTGCCGCTGTTGGGGGCGTCGCTGCCGGGGGGGTCGCTGGCGGTGTTGAGGGCGCTTGAGAACCAGCGGCTTGCGTGCTGCCATTAGAATTTTGCTCGGTAGCGGCCTTGAGCTGTTTCAACTCTTCGGTGTTGCTGACGGCCTGCTGCAACATGGAATCGAGCGCGTCGTTCCCGTCCAGTTTGCCCAGCAGATCGGTCAAGCGCTGGCGGGCTTCGAACAGCTTGCGGAGCGGCTCAATCTGCTGCAATACGTTGAGGGGCGAGAAATCCTCAAGCTTAGTGAAATTCACCTCCGCATTCAGCTTGGAGCCGCCGTTCTTGTTGAGCGTGTTGTCAACGCGCAACGTTAACCTCGGGGCGCAGGCGGCCAGCACCGAGTCGAAGTTGTCGCGGTCGATCTCAACAAACTTACGCTCCCTCAGGCGGGGCAGCGGGTTGGCGGGGTTTCCCGAAAGGTCGGCAAGAACGCCGACGACGAGCGGCAATTCCTTCTTAAGAATTGCGCCTCCTATTTCAACATCGTATGTGATCTGGACGCGCGGCGGTCGAATGCGGTCCAGCTTATGCTGCAGGCTCTCAGGCATGGTTGCTCCGAATTGACAGAAACGAGATCGATATTACTACGAGTGCGAACAAAATGCTACACAATTCCAGTTAATTTTTTTTGGAGTAGTTATTTTTCAGACACATGTGCATCTCTCAAATTCAAGAGCCGGCTAATCTCGACCAGTTCGCCTCTATTGCTGACGAGTTCGGTAAGCAATTTGTCAAACGGCATGGCCCCCCAGGCAACTGCCCGGCGGATCAAGTAGGGGGTGGGGCTGTGCGGTTCGGTGCGAGACAGGAAGTCTGCGGCTTCCGCCAATAACTGATAGGCCTCGGCGCGGGTACGGATTCTATTGAATTCAAAGGCGCCGGTTCCGTTTTCGGATTCTTCGGGATGAGCGCCCGGGCTCCCGTGGTCAAAAGAGGACGGAGCCTCAGCGAGCCCGCCCCGCTGTCCAAGCGCGCTCGTCAGAAGACCGGCGATCGATTCCGCTGTGCTACGGACCGCAACCAGGCCAGGCGCGTCCCGTTTCAACCGCTCGTCCAGAAGGATTTCCAGCTTTTCACAAACTGCAAGAAGCCGGTCCAAGGCTTGGAGCGAAGCATGGAGGTCAAGGGTTGCGGTCAGCATTACGCTTTGTTGAAACTTCGCGATCGTCACGGCCCGAGCCATGTCGCTCTTGCCCTGGCGCTCACTTTGGCAGGCGAACTCCCAGTCGGACCAGGTATATTGCGCGACGTCGTCGGATTCGGGCGCGGTAATGGGAACCATTTTCAGATCGACGGAGAGTTTTCGATTCGCCCAGATGAGCGGCGCGATCCGGAACTCAACATCCTGGCCCTCGATCCTGGGGTGCATCCCTTCCCAGAAGCTTTCGCAAAGCGCCAGCAAAACCCTGAACCCTTCCGCCGCTCCCGCAAAGCCATGCAGGTGAATCCATGCCTCCACCAGCCAGGCGGCGATCTGGAGATCTTTCGATCTGGTTTCGAGGGTTTCCAGACAGAGAGCCTCAACACCGGGCCAGTCGGCTCGTTTCAGATCGGCTTTCCAAACACCCTGGGGCAAGCTGGCATCATCCGCTTTTCTGAGGTCCCGCAGTTTGTCGTAGACCGCGTCGTAGCGGAGGCTCACTCCCGCCGGATTGTCGGAACTGATCGGGGATAGCAGCTTATCAATGTCAAATCGGAAATCGGTTGGGAGTGTCTTCATAACTAATTCGAGGAGACCTGAGTCGGCACGGCGTGAAGGGTAGGAGCAGATTCCGGGAAATCAGGCAGCAAGACCTCATGCGGTTCCTTCACTCCCGGGACTTGCGCGGTGAGCCGTAGAAACAGGCGGACCTGCCCTTGCGCCTGCTGCGGCGTCTGCAATTTCGAGCGGGACGTGTCCGGGGCTGTGGGAATCGCGAAGCGCAAAGTCCCCGGAGTGCCTCCCGCGGTGACCCCATAATCGGCGTTGCTATTGGAGTGCAACCGCAAAAGCGTGAGCAGAGACCAGGGGTCGCGGTATTCATAGCTCACTGAGCGGCCGTCTATCCGGGCATCGGGTCCGGATGCACCGGCAACCGGAATGTCCGGAGAATCCTTGGCAAACCTGAATTTCACAATGGTGGGGACACCGAACGCCCAGCGCACGCCGTTGCTTTGGCTGCCGCTCGCGACTTGAGAATCACCGGCTTGAAAACTCCAGTCGATGATGTGATCCGCGGCAACCTCGGCTTGCCGGTTAACCCGAAAGTAGATTTTGGTATCCACCCAAAGCGAATCGTCTTTTAAACCTCCACCGAACAGTTGTCGCACGGCGTCCGCCTGGGTGAGAAACGCGAGAACATCGGGATTCGAGGAATTGGCGCGAAGGTATTGAGCCAGCGGGTTGCCGGTTTGTTCCATCGCATGCAGGAACTTCACCACGTCGCGCGGGTCCGATTCAGGGGCGTCCGGGGTCTTGGGGACCGGCCCAAAGGGAAACCTACCGGATAGTTTGCTATTGAAGAACGCGGAGATATTTCTCGTGTATTGGTCCAGTAGAATGTCTCCGCACTGGTCCAGAGCCTGGGTCTGCAACTTGGCTCGAATGCCGACGAAATAGTCGGACCCGCGGGCCGGCGGAACAACGGCGAGACATCCGTTGGTCACGTTGATTTTGTCGAGATCGGTTCGAATAAACGTTTCGAGCGCGGCGATTGAATTGCCCGGCTTTTTGGCTTCATAGTCCTGCACATCCTTGATGACCTTGGTCCATAGGCCGAGGGTGTCGGGAGACTGCAAATGACGCGATTGCAGGTATTGTTGCAAAGGCAACGCATAATCCAAAGCAACGGACTTCAACAGGTCGCGCTGCGCGCCAAGATACTGCTCGAGATCGTCGGCATTCTCCACGTCGTAATCCACCAGCGAGAGCTGCCGGTTGCCATCCCACGCCATCAGGCCGGCCAGAGAAGGAGCGTAAAATGAGCTGGCCTGAAAAAGCGCGGTCATCTGCTGGGCCAGAATACCCGCCTGTTTGGCGAGCATCAGATTCAGATCGGCTCGCGTGCCTCCGCCTGGCGATGAAAGCGAATTGCCAATCTGCGCAAGTACGGGCAGGGCGTCCTCAAAACTACGAATCTCCAGCATCAGCGTGGCGGCGTCGGGGGATGTGCCGCTAGTGTTCACCGGCTCCTGAGCGCGCGCGACCGCGGTGAGCACGGCCGACTGCAAACCGTTCTGCGCAATAGTCGCGACGGTATTGCGCACGCCCGACGGAAGTAGGGGCAGTCGATCGTGCGCGAATTTATCGTAAGAATCGAGTAATTGGGTGGCGCGGCCCAGTGCTGTTTTATTCCAAAACACCGCCGTCGTCTGGGCGGGATAACTGACGGTTCCGTTATCCGCCATGAAGTCCTGGTTTAGCAAGGCGTCGAGACACGTCGCGAGAGCGGTCGCATTCTGGCTCACTTTTACCTCAGACGCACCCATGCTCAGGATCAGCCCGATAGTGTCGGCGTTTATAGAGAGCAGATCGCTCTTGAATTGCGTGAAGTCCTCACTGCCGCTGGTTTGGGTCTTGCGGACAAACGCGATGTCGGCGAAGGGTTCCTGTATCGCGGTTGACAACGCCGGAAATTCCGCGATGTTGAAGTTGGTCTCCCTGAGCCAACCGTATGACCCGCCGGAAAGCAATGCGTCCAGACGGCGCACGTCATCCACCAGAAACCTTAGGCGTTCCCGTGTCTGGCCTGGCCCGGATTGCAGACCGTTGATCTCTTCCGCAACGCCCCCGGCCAAAGCCTTTGCGGGGTTGTTGTCTCCGAACCAACTGCCCAGGAAATTTTGGATTTCGGAGGCCGTCCGCAGTCCCACGCACTGGTCGAGTTCCCCACTTGCAGCCTTGGGCACGGGCTGGCCGGAGGCATGTTGAATGGCTCGCGCGTAGTACTGATTGTTTTGGAACCGCCTGGCGTCGTCCATGCCGCGGTTGAGCAGATAACGGAAAAGGTCGTTTAGTTGTTGGAAAGTCCCGCTCACCGGCGACCGCAATTGATCGTACTCGCCGATGGCCCGGCGCAATGCGTTGTAATCCGAAAGGGACTTATCGAGCTGCTGATATTCCACATCATTTTGAAATCGAATTTGGGCGAGTGCATCCACATCGGTCGGCAAGGTCTGGTCAATGGGAGGCAGCGCGGCGCACGAACCCATCTGCGTCTCCGCCCTCGCCTCCAGGCCGTGGGAGAGCGCGGGGAGCACCATCTTGCTGAACGAGTCGGACAGGGCGATCGCTACCCCGGAGTTGATCGGATCCCGCCAGGAAGCCGGAAGGAACACAGAACGAAATCCCTTGGCATCCAGAACCCCGATGGTGTCCACCAGGTCATAGGCGGCAGCGACCGTGAACTGTTGGGTGTTCGCGGCGCCGCCCTCGGAAACCCGCGCCACCAGAAGATCGAGGGCATTCGCAAAACGGGTGTCCCGAAGATTGGCCAACCGAAAGTAAGCGGCGGTGGTGCCCACCGAGAACACCAGCACGAACAGCGCCAGCGCAATACGAGCGGCCAGCAAGGCATGGTCGCGCGTGAATCGCGGGCCGCGCACCGCGCGCGCGATCTTCGATTCCGGAAACACCTTTCGGTCGAACAACTGCCGCACAAATGCTACGGTTGGGTGGAAAGGCTTCAGTCTCAGTATCGGCGCTGGGAGTGAGGAGTCAGGAGCTGTTGGCGAGTCGACCGTGGCGGCGCCGGCAGCAGGTAGGGCGGCCAGATGATGCTGGTGAGTGCCCATAGCGCCGCAAAAATAAATCCCGCGAAGGAAGTTCGGTTCAACGTACGAGGTTTCCTGGAAGATTTCGGTGAGATATGCCCGGAGCGGGGCGTGCATTCTCTCGAACTCAATTGGGAAGAGAAACAAGTCGTCCACCGGTGCGGCCGACGGGCGCGACAGGATTCCGACCTGCAATTCAAGAAGCCGGTTGGCGATACTTCCGAATGCCTCGTCCACCCAATCCGCTGAATAAGTTGATTCGAGAGTACTGGAGTTGGACCAGCCAAAAAGATCATCGCTTAAATCGGGATTGATTCGCTCCAGAAAGCTCCCAAAACCTTGAATGTGATCGCATTTTGTGATCAGCACATAGACCGGCAAGACCATGCCAAGTTCCGCTTGTAACTGATCGAGCTTCGCGCGAATGGCCACGGCCTGGGACTTCTTGCGGAGATCGTTCTCATCGCCGCCGGCTATCAAATCCGGCGCGGCGATTGTGAGCACCAGACCGTCCGCCGGCCGATGGGGCCGATGACGCTCCAGATTCCGCAAAAGCCGCTTCCATTGGCCATCCACGGCAGCGCGTCCGTTGTGCCCGATCAGGAACGATCCCGGGACGTCGATAACTGCCCCACCCGGGAGAAACCGCCAAGCCAGGCTCGAGCTGTCGTCGGAAGACTCAGTCGCCAACTGGTTTAGAAGCGTCGACCTCCCGCCACTGGGGGCGCCCACCGTCAAAACCCAGGGGACGTTATAGCGGTAATCCCTCCCAGAAGCCTTATACCGGAGGATGGATAGTGAACTTTGAACGCTGCGATCCAGTTGCGTTCCCGCACTTTCGGCAGGGGGTTCCTTGTCTCCCGCCGGCTTCCTGCTGCGGTACAGAATATAGGCGGCGGCGGCGATCAGAACAATCACACAAACCAGGAGAACGATGAGTAGCGGCAGCAGCATGCGTTCTACGTCGGCCGGCATTGTCTTAGCTTCCTGGCTTAGCTGCCGGCGTAGACGGTGGCGCCTGAGCCGCACAGGTCGGGGTAGTGGCGCACAGCTTGGCGTTCAAATCGCGTGTTAGATTCCACCAAAGCAGCTGCGCAATAACGATCCAGGCGAGGAACGCGCCCAACAGTCCCCAGACCCATGGGCGCGCCGAAGGGATATCCCGCTGGCTGCCGCTCTGTATGGTGTTCCGGTACGCCGCCGGAAAGACATGCTGTACCGGTTGTGATAGATCCGGCAGCCTGCGGGCAATGAATGCGAACAAACGGGCCCGGTAGACGTCCGGGGCTAACTCGGACTCATCGCCCCAATACTTTCCGCGGAACCCGAGTGCCAGGGCGAACATAAAGACCGTCGCCATCTCAGCAGCGGCTTCATCTTGTCTGCGGAGAATGTCCTCCACCTTGCGGAAGAAGATAGTGCCTGCGGCGTGCGTCCGGAACAAGCGCGCCTCCAACAGGTGATTCAGCCAGAAGTCTTTTCCTTCCCAGTCCAGGTGTACGAATATTTCGTCAGCCAAGGCTGCCATCACATAAATGGCTTCGCGGTGAAACTCCAGCCCGGAGGGGCCCGAAAGCCGGGTTGCTTCCAGCGCCTGCTGGTCCAGAAGAGCCACCACGCGATTCCAGATCGCATTGGGGCGGGCTTCGCCGCCGGACCCACCGTTTCCGTTCTCGACCGCGACCTCGATTGTCCCGGCTTCGGCAGGCGCCCGCTGGACGGACCATTTCAAAGCAATCAATTCGCTGACAAACGATTGAAACAGCTGGATGGAGGGGACCGGTGCGTGGATGTTTTCGAGCATGGCTAGGATCCAGTTCCGGCGTCCTTGAGACGGCGAACGTAAAGGACTGCCTCGACGGGGCGGGCCTCGTCAGCAGAACGTTCCACTAACTGCAAACCTTCGCCGGCCCGGGCCACGCTGGCGTCGCTTTGCAAAGCAAACAAGACCATACCTCTGGGAGGACTGAGGTCCGGCAAGCGATCCAGGGAGCGCCGGTCCGCGCCCAGAACCCGATTGGCGATGAGCTTGGAGATCAGCCCTGGGGAACCAATCACGCAGTTCTCGCCCCAGCGGACCGCGGAATGCTCCGTTGCCCCGGCCCCGGGTCTGAGAGCCAGAGCCAGATTCGGTGTATCAAGAGTGCCCCCCGCAGCCAACGCCACATCCAGCGTCGGCAAAGCAGCAGTCTGAAAAACGTTATTCAAAAGTTGCATGGGATATGCTCGCCACGCCTCAATCACCGCATCGCTAACGGACTGTTGAATGAACTGAAGCACCGGCAGGAAGCTCGCCCGAGGGTCCTCGTGCCGGTACGGAGGAAACTGGGGAGGGATGAGGCTGAAGGTGATGCGGGCAACGTTTCCGGCCATGTGACACATCGCCAGGTAGAGGGTGAAGGGGTGTGCGTGTCCGCTTTGCAGAGTCGCCTCGGACATGGGCAAACCGGCGGCGAGGCTCTGAATGCGGGAGCGCGTTTCAATGACCTCGGCATCGCCTACCTTGCACTCTGAGTTTCGAAGCTGGTCGGAGAGGAAGAAGGTTTTTTCCCGCACCAGGCTGGTTGCGGTTCCGCAAAGCGCAGCGAGGGGAGATCCCAGCGCAACCGAAAGAGCCGGCGGAATAAAGGCGGTTTCCAGAAACGTCTCGCCCTGCTGATTGATTTCGATCAATGGGAGAGACTCAAACCTTTGAGGCGGGGTTTGCCCCGCCCACAGGCCAACCTTGGGACGGAGGCGAGGAATGGGAATGGGCCCTTCGCCCGTGACCTCATCGGGAATGGCCTCACCGTCAAAAGACTTGTAACGCGCCAGGTCCCCCCGGGTGGATAGCGCTCCCTGTGCGGGAACGACAAGGTGCACCATAACGGTTCCGGATTTCATCTGCGCCGCCGAGGCTTTGAGGTCAAGCTCCAGATCGACGCCCACTTCCGATCCGGCCTTCACCAGAAACCCGTCGCGCATTACGGCTTGTACCCGCACGACACGCAGTTTTCCGCTTACCAGCGCGGTGCGATCGAATTCAAAGCTCTGGACGCCCCAGGCATAGCTGCCCGAGCATGCAGTCATCTGCTGAACCAGGCCCTCGACGCGATCTGAAAACTGCTGAAAATGCTGGGGCATTAGCAGCATTCCCTCGTGCCATTGGATCGCGTCCGGAATTTCACGCATCAGGATGTTATTAAACTAACTTGTCCGTCTAAACGCAACACCGCGCACACAAACCCTATTTGCCCATCCGCCAAATTGTTGTGAATATCACTTTTTGGGCAGGGGCGATATTTCAAGATCGTCACGGCCCAAAGCAATCAATACTTGTTTCTTGGGGTCCAATTTGACCCGGTGAGGTCCAGGTGAAGCGTAATTGGCAAATGCCAGCAGGGCACGTGGCGCCTTTCGCATGGGGATCTGAATGTCCGGCACAACCTCGCCGGGCACCCACTCCCACTTCACGAACGAGACCGAGCTTGCCTTCGGGAAATCCCTGGCGATCTGATCACGCTTTTGAAACCAGTCGGCAGCCGTCATTTGCGCTACCTGCTTAGCCAGATCCTTGTCGTTGACCTCGACTACGTCGAAGGCGATGGGGCTGTTTGAATTACAATCGCTACTCACCGTAACCCCGAGCGTGTAATGCGGACTGAGAATCTTCTTCGGAAGGCAACCAGTGCCTGCCAGGAGCACGGCTAACAGAGCAACCTGCCCGATGTGGAGGCGTTGAGCAGTCATTTGGCTAAATCGTGATTGTAATCGCAATTTGTGTCTTACAAGCAAAGTTTTTCAAATTCTACCCGCTCATTCGCGGTTAAAATGCCTTATACTCTTTTTCTGAGCGGAGTTATTTATGCTTAGAAACTTTCCCCCACCGCCGGCGCGACGAGCCAGTCCATCGACAATTCAGGGAGTTTTTGCGGGTCGGCCGCCTGCCATCCAGCGCAATGGCTCGCTTCAGCGTTCGAGCGCGATGAATGTCAGGCCCGGCGTGGAGGCTTTCCCGGTGGACCTGCGGCCCCGCAGCGGAGGATGGGCCCTGCCGCGTGACGTTCAAGCCAAGATGGAGTCGGCGCTCGGTTCGAACTTTTCCGATGTTCGCATCCATGTGGGCCCAGAAGCCGCGGCCATCGGAGCGATCGCGTTCACGTGGGGCTCGGATATTCATTTTGCCCCTGGTCAGTACAACCCGCACACCCCGCACGGCCAAATGCTGTTGGGCCACGAGTTGGCGCACGTGGTGCAACAACGAGCGGGACGCGTTTCCAACCCGTTCGGATCTGGGGTGGCGGTTGTACAGGATCATGCTCTGGAGGCCGAAGCCGATCGGCTGGGACAGATGGCCGCCAGAGGCGTGTAGCAGTTCCGTTCGCGTGGAGTGGCATTGAGGGGCATGGCTGCATGAAACCCGATACGAACAAGGCGTGGCCGGCGCGTCCAGGTAATGGGCATGGCCAACCTCCTGTGGCGTTTCGGCCGCAACCTCCCCCGGTGTACCGGCCGCAAGCGGCCCAGCGTGCTGCGACGCCGGGGATCGGGAGGGTCGGCTTCAGATCTTCACCTGGGTCGCCGACGCCGCTTCCTCCGCCACCTCCGCCGTTCGTCAATCGGCCGCAACCTCCTCCGGTGTACCGGCCGCAAGCGGCCCAACGTGCTACAGCGCCGGCGAATGTGAGCGCCGGCCCGATTCTCCCGCGCGTGGCTTGGCCCACCCCGGTTCAGCCCACCCCGGTTCAGCCCACCCCGGTTCAGCCCACCCCGGTTCAGCCCACCCCGGCTCACGTTAGGCCGCGACCAACCGTAAACGCGGCGCGCCGGGTCTTGCAGCCGCGCTTCGCTCCCGCCCAGCCAGCACGCCGCGCGGTGGTCCAGCGCGATGTAGGATTCGAATTCGAGATGAACTGGGCCGTGATTGCTCCCTCGAACACCATTGGCATGGATACGGCGATCATGCAAGGCACCGGCTGGCATGCGGAGCCCGACATGAAACCGCTTCCTCAAGCCCTCATCCAAGGCGGCCATTATGGGGGTTACGGAAACCTGGAATTCATCACTGATGCGTTCCCCGAAACGGCGAACGGCCGATTCGGTCTCGCCTTTGCCGTCAACGAGATTGTCGGGCTGGTCTGCCGGATCGGAAGTTCCTGGTATAGCCTCTCCGGTTGGGGGCAGGTGAGGCTGGCCGATTTTATTGCGCATCCGATCGCGTGGGGTCCTGTAACTGCGAACCTGCCGAACGAACGGAAGAGGGATATTTGGATCGATCGGAAAGATTCCGCCGGCACCGCCTCGCCGCAAATGTCCGCAGGAATCCGGCTGGAGAAAGTCGCGGACGTGATTGGACTCATGGGTGCGCCTGCGATTAACCAGCCGGATTTGTATGGCCGCCAGGTGGTCAACTCCCAGGCGCGAACGCGCCTGACCAATGTCGTGGGTCGTGCCCAAACTCAATCCCAGGCCCGCAACGCCACCTTTGCCAACGCAGATGAGCAGGCGAGATACAAAGGCGCGTTGGCCCACCTGGGAAGCATTCTCGAGCTGGCCTCGCTCGCGCAAAACGTCGAGAAGACGAAATACCTTCATCCGCTGCTGAGCCGGACCAATTTCGGACTGCTCCCGGCGGGAATCCGTAATCACGCAAATTTGATTGAAGACGTGATTATCGCTTCCGGGTTGGGAAACGCGATCACGTGGAACAACGTCCTGAACCATCAGCTATTCCCGAATTCGCAGAACCTCAGTACGCAGACCGTAGGCCAATGGCTGAACGCGGTGATTGCCGGCAACGACCCGTTAAACTGGGGCCAGACAGGAAACCTGGCCAGGTGGAACCCCGCCGTCGTCGGCCCGGTGGGCCATCAAAGCCAGGGGCATGTTTATGAGTTCAGAGGAATTCAGCCGGGAGGTTTGCCCGTCGATCGATGGTTATCATGGGCCCTGGATCGTTTCGATTATGTGCGGAACACTTTGAACCAATAGAATTGGAACCACCACCTACTTGAAGAGTCGTGGGGCGAAGTCTTTCAGATCGCGACGCCAGGTTTGCCATTCATGCGCCGTACCGGGCGATTCGTAGAAAACGTGACTGATATTGGCCTCAACGAGTGATGTATGCAGGCGTTCGAGGCCATCATGCATCCTGGCAGGCTCCTCTGTTCCCACGCCAAGCCACAGCACGTGCACTCTCTTCGCGAACGCCGCAGGATCTGCCAGCGCGCCGTGGAAAGCGGTCTTCACATCGAGCTTGTCGTTGCCAAGGACGAACGCCCCCGCCGCGCCGCTGAATCCGCCAATGTAGCTGAACAGATCGAGTCGATCGAATGTCACCTGGAAGGTCTGCATTCCTCCCATCGAGAGTCCCGCCATGGCCCGATGCTCACGGTCTGAGATGGTCCTGAAATTCGT
>Ga0326727_10007439_pt1 | contig 28968 bp, 24 predicted proteins | sample MB2enrmetagenome_FD_207643 | JGI IMG/M metagenome (GOLD analysis project Ga0326727, IMG submission 207643) | Lab enriched peat soil microbial communities from McLean, Ithaca, NY, United States - MB29MY | ecosystem: Environmental > Terrestrial > Soil > Wetlands > Peat | place: USA: New York... | reverse complement strand
GATTAATCCCAAAGATAATTCAACAAACCTGATATACCGGTTTGCTGACACTATTTTGCCTCCTTGTGGTTACTGAACATAACAAAATAAGGAGGCACTGTACCTTAGATCTTTCGGCTTACTGAAGAGTCTCTCCTCTCGGAAAAATGATTTCTACAGAGCCATTATTTCTTTACCACCGGGTTGAATACGTTTTCGTAGATCATGTCGCTGCCGGTGTTTGCAAGCCGGGCCCGCTCTTCTTTCTCCTCGACATATGCCATGAGCGGCAGTTCCATGTTGACTCCCGGGACGTGGCCGAACATCTTCTCCAGCTCTACCTGCTGGGCGTGCATGAAGAGGGCATTGGGGATATCCGCAGGACACAGTTCCTCGCACTGGCCGCAGTTCACGCAGGAGTCGGCGATATGGGCAAACCGGATCAGGTGGAACATGAAGTTAGGCGGGAGTTCCCCGGGCTTTACATACACCGGGTTCTTCGTGGTGCAGTCGACACAATAGCAGATCGGGCAGGCAAGGATGCAGGAGTAACATTTAATGCACCGTGAGGTCTCCTCCATGATCTTTTTCAACCGATCTTTTCCCTCACCGAGCCCCTCAAAATTCTTCTTCCGCCACTTGTCACCAAGCTTGAGCATCGCACCTTCGACTTTTCCCCGGATCTCAAGACCCTTGGGGTTTGCCGGTTCGGTGGCAATGATCCCGGTTTTTACCGCTCCCGAGATCAGGTTTGCGCCCTTTTCGCTGCAGACTTCGACGAAGGTTGCCTTGCCGGCCTTGTCACCGATGACACCCCAGTTGCCGCAGGCAAGATCCGCCTGGCGGGGCACTTTCATCTTACACCGGCGGCAGTTGGTGCGGCGGCCGTAGCCTGCATCTTCAAGCGTATCGATCGAGATGCCCTTATGGCCTCCTTCGTACTCGATGATAAACTGGCCCTTGTCGATCTCTTCCTTGTGGACCATGTCCGGGTCAACTTCAAATTTATCCGTGATCATCGTACGGGCAGGTACTGCACTGACCGATCCCCCGCAGTTGACCCCAATCATAACGATGTTGTCGAGGTTGATCTGTTTGCGCTTCGCGAGTTCATAGAACGCCATCGCGTCGCAGCCCTTGACTGTGACCCCGATTTTCATGGTTTCTGCGCCGTTAAAATATTTCTTGATGATCTTGGGCAGGAGGAGCGTACCGCAGTGGAGCGAGCCGGCCGTTGTCGCGAGCGCTTTCGGGTCGGTGATCAGGATCGGCGTTGCATCATAGAGGTCCTTGCCTTTTGTCACCACAAGCACGCCATCCACCATCCCGGATTCGAGTGCGTGCTTCCACAGGCCGGTCACGGCACCGCCAAGTTCGGCTTTCCTGGCGATGTCTGTATCCGTCGTCCACGCGTAAAGCATGTCGCCTTTCTTTGCCATGTTACTTCACCTCCGCAATCTTCTCTACCCGGACAGCACAGGCCTTGAACTCCGGGATCTTTGCTACCGGGTCAAGCGCATTGATGGTCAGGATGTTTGCGGCACACTCGACAAAGTGGAACGGCATAAAGACGACCCCCCGTTTGATCCGTGGCGTGACCCGGGCCGGCACCTGGACCTCGCCCCGGCGTGTCACCGCCCGGACCATCTCCTTGTCCCGGATGCCGAGTTCCTTCGCCTCGTCCGCATTGATCTCGATCCAGCCGGTCGATTCCTCGCGTTCGAGATCCGGTGACCGGCGGGTCATCGATCCCGTATGCCACTGCCAGATGCAGCGGCCGGTGGTGAGCAGGAGCGGGAACTCCTTATCCGGCGACTCTGCTTGGGATTTAAACTCGACAGGCGTGAAGATCCCAAGGCCGTCAGGGGTCCCGAATTTCTCCTTGTGGAGGATCGGGGTTCCCGGATGTTCAACCGTCGGGCATGGCCAGTGGAGCCCTTCGGGCTTGTCGAGGCGTGCATAGTTCATGCCGGCGTACGAGGGAGTGACCTTTGTGACTTCGGAAAAGATCTCCTCGGCACTCTTGAAGGCAAACTGCTTCTCAAAGCCCATCGCTTTTCCGAGTTCGCAGATGATCTGCCAGTCGACCTTTGCCTCTCCGGGCGGGTCCTGTGCCTTCCTCCACATCTGGACCCGGCGCTCGGTCGAAGTCTGGGTGCCGGTCTTTTCAGCAAAACAGGTAGCCGGGAGAACGACGTCTGCGAGCGCTGCGGTCTCGGTGAGGAAGATATCCTGCACGACCAGGAATTCGAGAGTCCTCAAACCCTTCTCTACATGGTGAAGATCGGGATCGGAGATCATCGGGTTCTCGCCCATGATATACATACACCTGAGCTTGCCCGGGGTGTCGGCAAGGACGTTTATCATCTCGGTAACCGTGTAGCCGACCTTGCCTTCAGAGATATCGCAGCCCCATGCATCTGTCATCTTCTTCCTGAGATCTGCATTGGTGACAGCCTGGTACCCGGAGTAGACGTTGGGCAGGCAGCCCATATCGCAGGCGCCCTGCACGTTATTCTGGCCACGGAGTGCGCAGACACCGCCGCCGCGCTTGCCCAGGTGGCCGGTGAGCATCTGGAGGTTTGCGGTTGACTTAACATTGTCCACACCGACAGTGTGTTGCGTAATACCCATCGAGTACAGAAGGTTGCTTGATTCTGCCTTTGCGATCCATTCGGCGGCTGTCGCAATGTCCTTTGCCGGAATGCCACAGGTCTTTGCAACATTTTCCAGGCTGTAGGTATCCTTCATCACGACTTCCTTGAGTTTCTCGAAATCTTTGGTCCTTTTCGCAATGAACTCCTTGTTCTCCAGGCCGTTTTTGATGATATGCTGCATCATACCGTTCAGCAGGGCGACATCGGTTCCCGAGTAGAAGGGCAGGTACAGATCGGCGAGTTTTGCGGTAGGAGTGATACGCGGGTCTGCCACGATCACCTTTGCACCATTCTTTTTCGCGACCATGATGCGGCGGCCGATCAGCGGGTGCTGCTCCAGCGTGTTGCTGCCGATGACAAAGACGCACTTTGACTCGCCGATATCGATGATTGAGTTGGTCATGGCGCCGGAGCCGAAGACTGCTGCAAGCCCTGCCACCGTCGAGGAATGGCAGAGCCGGGCACAGTGATCGATGTGGGGGGTCTTCAGGACCGCCCGGGCAAACTTCTGCATCAGGTAGTTCTCCTCGTTCGAGACCCTGGCGGAGGAAAGGCATGCCATCTCATCACCTTTGTATGTCTTGAATTTGGAAACGATCAGCTTGTATGCCTCGTCCCAGCTTGCCTCCACAAATTTCCCATCCTTTTTAATGAGAGGGGTGGTCAGCCGGTCCGGGCTGTTGATGAACTCGTATGCATAATTGCCCTTGGGACAGAGCTTTCCTTCGTTGACCGGGTTACGGTGCCATGGCGCAACGCCGACAACCTTCTTGTCCTTGACGACAAGGTTGAATCCGCAGCCTGTCCCGCAGTAGGGGCAGGTTGTGGGCACGTAATTGAATTCCATCTATCTACACCTTGAATAATGAGAGTCACGAGTATGGATATTTAAAGTCAAGGATACAATTTTGAAAAATGATTAATAGTGGGGGGTTCAATCAGATTTCCTGCTGATGCATGGTATATTGTTTCTCTTAATCATCGGGAAAAATCAAGAGCCTGCAGTTCATTTCAGAACGGCAGGATTTTGGGGAGCGCGCAGGGCATGAAACCGCGTCGCCTGCCCCCGCTTGTCGCCGATATTGTCCAGACGGCGATCTCCGCCTTCGACGGGGTCACCTTTACCGGGCACTCCGTATGCCCCGCGTGCGGCGGTGCCCTTGTCGGTTACGATACAAAAAGAAGACAGTTTGCCCACCTGTTGACTGCTGACGGTCCAAAAACCGTGTATGTTGACGTCAGACGATTCTATTGCCGCGACTGTCACCGGTTCTGTCTCGCGGATAACCCGTTCTATCCGGACACCCGGATCGGTTCTGTGATCATCGATCTCTGCATTGCACTGGCAATGACGATGCCGGTCAACCGGGTGCCGGCGTACCTGGCAACCATGGGTATTCTCGTAGATCGTTCCAGCTGCCGCCTCTATATACAGCATATCAGCGGTTGCCACGTGCGGACCAATGTCCGCTACATCGACATCAACGAAAAATTCGGTATTCACCTGCCCCTTTCTGTTCTCTCCCTCTTTGCTCTTGCGATCGATCAGGATGAGGGAAGCCACATCGATGAATCGGACATGCTTGCTGCCTGTGGTTTCCCCTCTGCACCCCGTAAAGCGAGGAATTTTCCGTTGCCGCTGAAACGATGGGTAAACCGGGATGAGCCGGGATATTAATCCAGGTACTTTCCATCAGGGCGGGAGAAGAGTGAGGGTGATACCCGTCACCCCCCTTTTGACCTGAAAGGAGGCAACCTACTCAGTATGCAGTTACGGGCCGGAAGGGATCACTGGTTTCCGGGCCGGGCGATCATAAGGACGGGGGCTGATGCCCTCATACCTTCACGAGCGAGGAATATCTCTGCTCCCGTGAGGAAGCCCTCACAGCGGATCTAAACTCCTGAAATCTCCTTGTCCTGCCGTATCCCGGAGGGGCCCTGAGGCAGGGAGCCTTCGTAAAATATATAGTATGACTGCCAGTCTTCCTGATCTTCCTCAAAACTCCGTCACGGTATTGGGACGGCACAACCGTACATTTAACTGTTGTTAATGTAATCTGTTAATATTGGGGTAAAAATCAAATGAAAGAGAGTCTGCTCACGGAGCGGCAAAAGGAAGTATTGAGATACCGGAAGAGTGGGATGACACAGCAGCAGGTAGCGGATATCATCCATACTTCAAAAGCGAACGTCTGCACTATAGAAAAATCTGCAATGGAGAATATACAGCATGCAAAAGACACGCTGTATTTTTTCCATACACTGGATGCACGCCACCTCTGTACCTTGGGAGCGGGATCCGATCTCTTTGATTCAGAGGCCCTCATTTTTAAGGAGGCCGGGAAGATCGGTATAATCGTAGCCACCGACTGGATGAATCTTATCAACCGGCTGCGTGCTGAGGTTCCCCACCGGATCCATGGCCGGCTCATCAGGCAGGATATCGAAGTGTTTCTCAGGAACGACGGGAACCTTGAGTTTGGATGACGGTTTCCCTGGCGAGGCAACCAGTAACGCGCAGGAATTCTGAAAGACAGCAGGGATTTCCGGCAGGTAGTACCGGATTGTTTTTGGAAATCTTCAGCAGATGAGCCACATATTTTCCGGAATCGTCAGCTCGTGACCCGATCTTTTTTAAAATTCTCAGGTGCTGATCCGGACATTTTCCGGAATTCTCAGCTCGCGCCCGAAACTTTTCCGGAAAAGTACGGCAGGGCCGGGACGGAGCATCCGGATTTTAGGATGGGATTAGAAAGACGGAGCTGACGCCTCCATACCCCCGCGAGCGGGGCGTTCCCTCGCTACCGACGGTAAATAACTCTTCATATGACCGTATCCCTCTCTCCGGATACCCTTATTTCCCGCTTATCAATATAAAAGGGGCAAATCCGGGATGATTTGCCCGGAAAAACCGTGTCATTTTCTCCCATAAGGAACCCCCTTTATTTTTCGACCATAGCGGGGCTCCGGGCCAGGGCGGGTTGCCGGACGGGCAGTCCGATTGCCGGTTTTTCGCGACCAGTACAGGGCCGCTAAATTGCACGGTTTTTTCCTGATTAAAACGACCCTTTTCCCAAAATACCGGATTATAACAATAATCGTGGAGAGGATTGGCACCATTTCCACTGGAGGTTTCCAAGGTTGGATCCGGCCCAGGAACTCTCCGTCGGAGAAACAATCGTGGGGGAGGGACGGTCCGGGGTACCTCTTTGGTAAGGATGCATTTCTTTGGGCCGGTTCACACCGGGACCAGAGCATGTGAGAAAAAAAGCGCGTGGATACTTGATTATTTAAGTAAAAACTGATATTGCGCCGACCGGGATTTTACCACTTCCAGATTCCCCTTGTCAATAGCAAGAAAGGTCATTGAATAATAGATTCGCACCGGTTACCGGCCACACCTCCCGTTATTCACCGTGGCAATAAAACCGGAAATCTCTCTTCTAAAAAAAGGATAAAATTTACTTCGGCACCGGGTTGAACACGTTTTCGTAGATCATGTCGCTGCCGGTGTTCTTGAGCCGTGCCCGCTCCTGTTTCTCTTCAACATAGGCCATGAGCGGCAGTTCCATGGAAACACCCGGGACATGGCCGAACATCTTTTCGAGTTCGACCTGCTGGGCGTGCATGAATAATGCGTTCGGGATCTCTGCCGGGCAGACTTCCTCGCACTGGCCGCAGTTCACGCAGGAGTCCGCGATGTGGGCATAGCGGATCAGGTGGAACATGAAACTGACCGGGAGTTCCCCGGGCGGGACATAGACCGGGTTCTTCGTGGTGCAGTCCACGCAGTAGCAGATCGGGCACTGGTCGATGCACTGGTAGCACTTGATGCACCGCGAGGTCTCGGTCATGATTTTCTTCAGCCGGTCCTGCCCGGCGCCAAGCCCTTCGAAATCCTTCTTGCGCCACTTCTCGCCGAGCTTGAGCATAGCACCCTCGACTTTTCCCCGGATCTCCAGTCCCTTGGGGTTTGCTGCCTCAGTGGCGAGGAGCCCCTTCTTTACCGCACCATCGATGAGGTTTGCACCTTTCTCTGAGCACACTTCAACAAATGTCGCCTTTCCGGCGCGGGGGCCGATGACACCCCAGTTACCGCACGCGAGATCGGCCTGCCGGGGCACTTTCATCTTGCACCGGCGGCAATTGGTCCGGCGGCCGTAACCGGCCTCTTCGAGTTCGTCGACGGAAATTCCCTTGTGTCCTCCTTCGTACTCGATAATGAACTGCCCCTTGTCGATCTCTTCCTTGTGCACCACGTTCGGGTCGACCCCGTACTTATCGGCGATCATCTTCCGGGCGAGCACGGGGCTGACCGACCCACCGCAGTTGACGCCGATCATGATGATCCTGTCGAGATCAAGCTGCTTGCGCTTCGCGAGTTCATAGAACGCCATCGCGTCGCAGCCCTTGACCGTGACCCCTATCTTCGTGTGCCGGGCGCCGCCAAGGTATTTCTTGATCAGCTTGGGCATCAGCAGCGTACCGCAGTGAAGCGAACCGGCGGTTTTTACCAGGTCCTTCGCATCAGTGATAACGATAGGTTTTGCATCGTAGAGGTCGACGCCTTTTGTGACCGCCAGTACCGCGTCTACTGTCTTCGATTCGAGGGCATACTTCCAGAGCGTGGTGACCGCACCGCCGAGTTCTGCTTTCTTCTGGATGTCGGCATCATTGGTCCACGCGTAGAGCATGTCGCCTTTCTTTACCATGTTTCAGGCCTCCTTGATCTTCTCAACGGCAACGGCACAGTGCTTCAGCTCCGGCATCTTGGAGAGCGGGTCGAGCGCGGTGTTGGTGAGGTTGTTCGCACCCTGGTCGAAGTGCATCGCCATGTACAGCACTTTCGGGGCAACATCCTCCGTCACCCGTGCTTTTGTTATGGTCTCGCCACGGCGGCTCTTCACCTTGATCTTCTCGCCGTTCTTGATACCCAGTTCCTTTGCATCCCCGGTATTTATCTGGATATAGGATTCGGGCACCTCGTAGTGCAGCACCTCGCAGCGGTCCGTCTGGGTCCGTGTATGGTAGTGGAAGATCACACGCCCGGTCATGAGCGTGTAGGGATACTCTGCGTCCGCCACTTCAGCGGGAGGGCGGTACTCGAGGCCAAAGAAGGTCCCGAGGCCGTCTGCCGCCGCAAACTTCTCCTTATGCAGGATCGGGGTCCCCGGGTGCTCGACCGTCGGGCAGGGCCAGTGGACGGACTCGGGTTTCTCCATCTTTTCGTAGGTTGCGCCGAACATGGACGGGGTGCATGCCCGTATGTCGTTCCAGACATCCTCACCGGTCTTCCAGTCAAAGCCCTTGAGGTTCATTTTCTGTGCAAGCTGGGTGAAGACCATGTAATCGACCTTTGCCTCTCCCGGGGCGTCGACCGCTTTCCTTACGCGGTTTATGCGCCGCTCACCGCTGGTAAACGTCCCGTCCTTCTCGGCAAAGCAGGCACCGGGCAGGACTACATCAGCATACTGGCAGCTCTCGGTCCAGAAGATGTCCTGGATGACGAGGAAGTCGAGTTTGTCAAGTGACTTCTTGACATGGTTCGAGTCGGGGTAGGAGACCACCGGGTTCAGGCCGAGGATATACATCGCCTTGATAGGATCACCGCATTGATTGATCTGTTCGGTAAGTGTCGCACCATACCAGTCGGGAAGACCGGAAACGCCCCATGCCTTCTCCATCTTGGCACGATTTTCTGCAACCTCGCACTTCTGGTAGCCGGAGTAGACATTCGGGTATGCACCCATATCGCAGGCGCCCTGCACATTGTTCTGGCCACGGAGCGGGTTGACACCGACGCCCGGGCGTCCTATGTTGCCGCAGAGCATCGAAAGGTTTCCCATCGAACGGACATTGTCGGTACCGGTAGTCAGCTCAGTGATGCCGAGACAGTAGATGATGACTGCATTTTTTGCTTTGGCGTACTGGCGGGCAATTTCCTTGACCTTCTCGGTCGGGACGCCGGTGATCTTCTCGACATCGGCATACTTTTCGACGGTCTTTTTGAGGTCCTCAAAGCCCTTGGTACGTTTCTCAATGAATTCCTTGTCCTCGAGGCCCTCCTTGATGATCCAGTACATCATAGAGTTTGCAAGTGCAATATGGGTCGACGGATTGAACCGGAGCCATGTGTCGGCAAGCCGTGCGGTCGCGCTGTACCGCGGGTCGATCACGATGATGGGGATGCCCCTCTTCTTGGCCTGCATGATGCGCCGTCCGGCAAGCGGGTGGGCCTCGACGGCATTGGATCCCCACATGACGATGAGGTCTGAATTCAGGACATCCTCAAACGGGTTGGTTGCCGCACCGGAACCAAACGAGAGGGAGAGCCCCGCGACCGACGGCCCGTGGCAGATGCGGGCGCAGTTGTCGATGTTATTGGTCTTGAATGCAACCCGTGCCCACTTCTGCATCGCATAGCAGTCCTCATTGACCGTACGGCATGAGACCTGGAAGCCGAGGGACTTGGGGCCGAACTTGTCGGAAGTCTCCTTAAACTTCTTAGCGATCAGGTCAAGCGCCTCGTCCCACGAGGCTTCCTCAAACTTATCGCCCTTCTTGATCAGCGGCCTGGTCAGCCGATCAGGACTGTGAACCGGCTCCCAGCAGGTCGCTCCCTTGGGACAGAGTTTTCCCTCGTTTATAGGGCTGCGCTTATAGGGTTCAACTCCTACACACTTTCCATCCTGGACAACCAGGTTGAGCCCGCAGCCTACACCGCAGTACGGGCACGTAGTAGCCACGTATTTCAAATCTGTTGTTACATCGCTCATGCACGTTCACCAGATTAACACACACACTATACCACAGATCTTCTGATTCAGGAAAAAATCTGGTATAGTAACGATTCTTGTTAATTCATTAAATTAAACTTTTGAAATTTATCCCGGAATTGATGGATATTTGTGGGTGATCTGAAAAGAGGATAACGGCCACAACCCCTCTTGGGGTGCACAAAAAAATTCCTTATCCGCCAGATGAAAGCAGAAATAAAATGTTTAATGGGATACGGCACTAAGTGATATTCATGGAAAAAGGACACCATCATCACGATAGTGAGGATTTTGCCGCCCGCATTAAGGCATGCGGGGTTCCTGAACCGGTGAGCACGTACCTTTCCCGGTGTGCAAAATTCCACTCGTCGCCGGCACCGGGCCTTTTGATCGGCGCATTTATGATGGATTATGCCCTCGAACTTCTCGGCGCACATCCTGACGAAAAACTCTTTGCAGTCTGCGAAACGCCCAAATGCCTTCCTGACGCTCCCCAGGTAATCGCCCACATAACGACCGGCAATGGCCGTCTCAAAGTTCTTCCCATCGGGAGGTTTGCCATCGCCGTAAACCGGGCCTCCGACAAACCAACCGCCGATGCGGTCAGGGTCTATGTCGATCTGGAAAAGATAAAGCAGTTCCCGGTAATCGATGCATGGTTTTCAAACAGTCCGTCATTTTCCAAGCATACCATGGGTATTGCCCTCCAGGAAGAGATTTTCCGGACCGGGAGGAAACTGCTCTCGTACGAGCGTGTGCGGGTGCCGGTCAGGATTAAGGAGTCCTGGAAGCCGGTGACCTGCCCATCGTGCGGTGAGACAGTGCCGGACTACCTGGTCATCGACGGCAAGTGCGGGGCCTGCGGGCCGATGAAATATTATGAGAGGATTCCATAAAGTGGGGAAAAACCGGATATCTGTTTATGGCACCGCAATATGCTTCATATTGCTGAATACCGGATCGATCCATCTTTTTTAAAAGAATACGTGAGTGGGAGGAGTAAGCCTCCTTCTGTTCATGCGGCATTCAGCTCTGCGCCATACCCGGGCGGATACCGAGCGATCCATTGCCCTGTTCTGGCTTGCACCCGCAGGGTTTCGCCGTTTCATCGTATCCTGTTCCGTTAAAACGCTCAGCGGGTTACTCGTGCATGCGGACATGCACTTCTCGCTTCCTTGTGGAGCTCAACCGCATCATGACTGGGAACAGGCCGTGTCGTTTCTGTGCCATTGCCGTGACTCTCGCCACCCATACTTGCGTATGGCTGCGTGCCCGGTGGGTGGGGGGACTTTCCTCAGCAGCCATTTTAGGCTACCGTCAGCCGCTCTCTCCCTCTCACGACTACATATGCGCAAACGAACCTTAATAATGGCGCAGGTAACCGGGCCCGATAACGTTTCCGGTATTTTTCCGGGAGATAACTAATTAAACAGGACATACAGAAAGTGTCACAGAAACGGAAGACCTGTGCCATGGAACTGCTGACTCCAGATGAGGGATTACTCGCCGTCCGGCTCACCCGGGGGGCCATTGAATATACGATCGCACGAAAACCAAAACCGATGATCACGCTGACCCCGGTCTTTGGCGGAAAACGCGGGGTCTTTGTAACCCTGACCCGAAACGGCCAGCTCCGTGGATGTATCGGGTTTCCTTACCCGGTGATGCCGCTTGGCGAAGCAATTGAAAATGCCGCTGTTGCTGCCGCGCTGGAAGACCCCCGGTTCCCGGGTGTAAAGAAGGATGAACTGGCATCCCTTGATTTCGAAGTAACGGTACTTACCGTCCCGGTCCCGCTTGACTGCGACCCGGCCGACCGCCCGGCCCATGTGGAAGTCGGGCGCCACGGCCTTATCGCCCGGGGCTATGGCACAAGCGGTCTCCTGCTCCCGCAGGTCGCAACCGAGTATCACTGGGACGCAAAAACATTCCTCGACCAGACCTGCCGGAAGGCGGGACTCCCCACCCACTGCTGGCAGCAGCCCAATATCGAGATCCTTACCTTTGAAGGCCAGATCTTTACCGGCTCTTTTAAGGGATCGGTTTAACAAAAAGCGGAGCATATCATAAGGCTACAAGGAGTACCTCCGCGGCATGACGATTTCATTCGAGAGTCTGGACAGCGATATAGCAGGACGGACCGGTAAACTGGTTGCCGGGAAAAAAGTGATCCGGACACCGGCACTGCTCCCGGTTATCAATCCCCACCTGATGCTCGTCACCCCAAAGGAACTCAAGGGCATGGGCGTCGAGGCGCTTATAACAAACGCCTACATTTTTTCGCAGAGCAACCAGTACAGCGAGAGGGTCAGGGAAGAGGGGCTCCACAAACTGCTCGATTTTGACGGCGTTATCATGACCGATTCAGGATCGTTCCAGCTCTCGGTCTACGGGCAGGTTTCGATCACAAACCAGGAGACCCTCACCTACCAGCGCGATATCGGGAGCGACATCTGGGTGCCGCTCGATATTCCGACATCCCCGGACGCGGATCGCGAGACCGCGGAACGGGAACTTGCAATAACGATGGAACGCCTCCGCGAGGCAAAGGAACTCTTCGGGAACGATGCCCCGATTGCCGGGCCGGTGCAGGGAAGTCTCTACCAAGACCTCCGCGAACGGGCGGGAAAGGAAGTCGGCGACCTCGGCTTCTCGTTCTGCCCGATCGGTGCGGTCGTGCCCCTTATGGAATCTTACCGGTACCGGGACCTCGTGGACGTGGTCCTTGCCGCAAAACGCACGCTCCCGCGTTCGGCCTGCATCCACCTCTTCGGTGCCGGCCATCCTGTGATGTTTGCGCTTGCCGCCGCGATGGGCTGCGACCTTTTTGATTCCGCTGCCTACGCGCTCTACGCAAACGAGGGGCGGTACCTGACCACACACGGGAGTTTCAAGATCGACGAACTTGCCGATCTCCCCTGCTCGTGCGCCGTCTGCCGGAGCCATACGGCCGAGCAGCTCCGCACCGCAAAGGACCGGACCCGGCTTTTGGTCCTCCACAATCTCGCCGTCACCCTTGCCGAGATAGCAAGGATCCGGCAGGCGATCACGGATGGCACGCTCTGGGAACTCGTGGACGAACGGTGCCGGAACCACCCGCAGCTCCTCTCCGGGTACCGGCGGTTGCTCCAGCACAACGCGGAACTCGAACAATACGACCGGGCATCCAAGCGCCGGTTCTTCTACCGGGGCGACGAGAGCTGCGCCCGGACCGAGGTCCTGCGGTACCAGCGCATGCTCGCCCGGCTGCGCCTCGGGGAAAATGTCCTTGTCGCCTGCGACAACGGCGTCCGCGAGGGATACGACACCGTACTGTACTTCAAGCCGCCATTCGGACCATATCCCCCGGATTTAAAAGAGACCTTCCCCATCGGCCAGAGCGAGATCCCCGAATGGGATGCGGCGATGGTCCGGCAGGGATGCAGGGGGATCCGTATGCTTGCAGACAGCCACAAGGAAAGCAGGATCCGGGTCTGTGGCCTTCATGCCGAATGGAATACCATCTTTGCCGAAGAACTCGGGGAAGCCGCGGAGCTGATCGAATGATCCGAATTGATATCAGGAAGCGCGACGGCCTTGCCCGGTCCGGTATCCTTGCCTGCGAGGGCGGACCCGTCCCGCAGGTGCCGTTTCCCGCGGTGCTTGAAACGGAAACCGTCTTTCCCTCGCTTGCAACACGTGGCGGCACCAATGTCCCGCTTTCTGCACCTGCGGAATTTGTAAAGACCTATATTCCCCCGGGCCCGGACCAGCCGGTCACTATCCACCCGGCACTTGAAAACCCGGCACAGAGCGGGGATGTCGTGATGGTAGCCAACTGGCACACGGCCCTGTCAAATCCCCGGCGGTACACTGAGTGGCTCAAAAATATCAGGGAAAAAACGCCGGCCGACACGCTCTGGTACGTCCCGGGCACTGCGCTTCCGTCAAACGTCCACATCCTCTGCTACTCGGGGTTTGGCCTCTTTGATTACATCGCTGTCAATCTCAAATCCGCGCAGGGCCTGTTCTGCACGCCCGAAGGCGAGTTCCCGGCCGATGCACAGAAGGCCGGTATCTGCGTGTGCGAAGGCTGCCGGGCCGGCGACCTGAAACTGCACAACCGGCTTGCGCTCGATGGCGAGGTCGCTCTCGTCCGGTATTTCATCGGGCAGTCAAAACTCCGTGAGCTGGTCGAATCCCGGTGCCGGATGAACGCAAACCACGTCGCCATCATGCGCCACCTTGACGTGGATTATACCGGGACAGAACGGTATGCCCCGATCGCACGGAGCGGCGTGATGCGGGCAAACTCCGGGGAATCGATGCAGCGGGTCGAGGTGCGCAGGTTTGCCGAGCGGCTTCTTTCCCGCTACCGGCCGCCAAAGGCCACCGTCGCCGTCCTCCTGCCCTGCTCGGCAAAGAAACCCTACTCGCTCTCGCAGAGCCACAAGAGGTTCCAGCAGGCAATTGCCGGCCGGGCCCACGAGCTCATCATCACCTCGCCGCTCGGCCTCGTCCCCCGGGAACTCGAATGCGTATATCCCGCGATGCACTACGATGTCCCGGTCACCGGCTACTGGGATGCGGAGGAGTGCGCGTACATTTCAGATATTGTCGCCCGCTACCTTGCCCTGCACAAGTACGAGCGGGTGATCGCCCATCTCGAAGGCGGGGCGCTCAAAGTCGCCGAGATGGCGGCAAAAACCTGCGGGATCACGCTCGAATATTCCTGCCGCGAGCACCCGACCGGCGATGAAGCCCTCACTCAACTCAGCCGGGCGCTTGACAGCGAGCGCCGGGTAAAGGACGACCGGCTCCACGGGATGCTCTCGTACCAGTTCGGCTGCGATGTCGACACAAAAAGCATGCTCTCCCGGGGCCATTTCCCGGAGCTGTTCTATTCCAAAGGCAACATACAGCGCTTTTCTATCGACACCGGGAACGGCCTGCTGCGCCCGACCTTTGAGGGCTGGGAACTGATCCCGCAGGGCTACCGCGTGACGATCAGCGACTTCCTGCCCGAAGGCGACGTTCTCGTGCCGGGCGTGGTCGATGCCGATCCCGCGATCCGGGACGGGGACGAGATCCTTGTCGTCGGGCCAAAAGCGACAGCGACCGGCCGGGCCGCGATGTCGGCGGCTGAAATGAAAAATTCCAAACGCGGCGTTGCCGTGCGGGTGCGTAAAATAAAGAAGCTTACCGTATAACGTATACGATACAAGTGCAGATTCTCCATGGAGTGAAAACGTTGTTCCGTAGTAAAAACGCCGAACCGGGAGCGTGGACATTTTGAGCGATCCCGCGAATACGCAGGAGACAGGGAAGAGACAGCAGGTTGTCATTGCCGTTCCAAAAGAGCAGGTCATTGGAGAACAGCGCGTGGCCACCGTCCCTGAGGTTGTCCAGAAACTCACGAAAGCGGGCCACGCGGTCCGGATCGAGCATGACGCAGGAACAGGCGCGTACTACCCCGACAATCTCTTTACAGCCGCCGGCGCAACAATTGTCTCCGGCCGGGCCGAACTGTTCAACGGCGCCACGATCGTGCTCTGTGTCCAGCCACCGACCGTCGCGGATGCCGATCTGCTTGCCAAAGGTACCATTGTCATCGGGTTCATGAACCCGACGCGCAACCTTGAAGCGATCGCCCGGATGCGCGACCGGAAGGCCACTGCCTTTGCCCTTGAGTTTGTCCCGCGGATCACCCGCGCCCAGAGCATGGACGCGCTCAGTTCGCAGGCAACCGCCGGCGGGTACGTGGCAGCCGTCCTTGGTGCGGACAACTGCCCGAAGTTTCTCCCGATGCTGACGACCGCCGCCGGTACGATCCGGCCGGCAACAGTGCTCATCCTTGGGGCCGGTGTCGCCGGCCTCATGGCGATTGCCACGGCAAAGAGGCTCGGCGCCATTGTCGAAGCCTACGATGTCCGGCGCGCCGCGGGCGAGCAGGTCAGAAGTCTCGGCGCAAAGTTCCTCGAACTTGAGATCAACGCCGAAGGCCAGGGGGGTTACGCCCGCGAGCTCACGCCTGAAGAGAAGGCACAGGAGCAGCAGATGGTCTCTGCCGCAGTCGCACGGGCAGACATTGTCATCACGACAGCTGCAATCCCCGGCCGCAAGGCCCCGGTCCTTGTCACCAAAGAGACTGTCGCGACGATGAGGCCCGGTGCCGTCATCATCGATATGGCGGCCGAATCGGGCGGAAACTGCGAACTGACACAAGTCGGAAAGACCATCCGGGAGCATGGCGTCATGATCATCGGCCCGCAGAACCTCCCGGCCCGGGTGCCGTTCCATTCAAGCCAGATGTATGCAAAGAACCTCCAGTCGTTCCTTGCCCTCCTCATCACGAAGGAGGGAACGCTTGTGACGGAGTTCACCGACGAGATCCTGACCGCGAGCCTCTTGGTCCACCAAGGGAAGGTCGTCCATAAACCGACAAGCGATCTCCTGAACGGAGGAAAGCCATGATAGACTCTAACCTGCTCTGGACCGCGGTCTACATCGTGATGCTCGCCGCCTTTACCGGGTATGTCGTCATCAGCCGGGTCCCGGTCATTCTTCACACGCCGCTGATGAGCGGCTCGAACTTCATCCACGGGATTGTGCTTGTCGGCGCCATGGTCGCACTCGGCCTTGCGACAACGCCCCTTGAACAGATCATCGGGTTTATCGCGGTCGTCCTCGGTGCAGCAAATGTCACCGGCGGCTATGTGGTCACGGAACGGATCCTCCAGATGTTTGACCGCAGCGGAAAGAAGCCCAAGAAGGAGGCGTAAAGGATGATCGACCTCTCCTGGGTGATCGACCCGATCTACATCGCGACAATCTTCTTCTTTATTGTCGGTCTCCAGCGGATGAGCCACCCGCTCACGGCCCGGAGCGGCATTGTCTGGGCCGGTGCCGCGATGGTGATCGCGACGCTTGTCACCTTCCTTACCCCGAACCTCACCAATTTTGCCCTGATGGCAATCGGGATCGTCATTGGAGGGGGCTTTGGCTACATAGCGGCAAAGCGCGTCGCGATGACCGGCATGCCCCAGATGGTCGCACTCTTCAACGGTATGGGCGGCGGTGCGGCGGCCGGGATCGCGGCAGTCGAGCTCCTCGGCATTACTACTTCTGCCACCACCAGTTCCCTTGCGGTGATCGGCGGCCTTATCGGGGCCGTCTCGTTTGCCGGGAGCATTATCGCGTTCCTGAAACTCCAAGGCTGGATGCGGCCCCGGCCGATCACCTTTTTGGGCCAGAAGATCGTCAACATGGCGGTCTTTGCCCTCGCAGTCGTGTCGGGTATTCTTGTTGTTGTGCAGCCGTCATGGGTCCCGTTCGCTGTCGCACTGTACCTCCCGCTGTTCTTCGTCCTCTCGCTTGGCTTCGGGCTCCTCATGACACTCCCGATCGGCGGGGCAGACATGCCGGTCGTCATCTCGATGTATAACGCGTTCACCGGCCTTGCCGTTGCGCTTGATGGTTTCTCGTTTGCAACCCCCAACTACGCGATGGTCGTTGCCGGTATCATTGTCGGCGCCGCGGGTTCGCTCCTGACGCTCAACATGGCCCGGGCGATGAACCGGTCGATCACGAACGTCTTCTTCGGTGCGTTCGGCGCGACCGAGGAAAAAGACGTGCAGATCCAGGGCAGCATGAAATCGATCGAGGCCGATGATGTCGCGATCCTGCTCGCCTACGCAGACAAGGTGATCATTGCTCCCGGCTACGGCATGGCAGTCGCCCAGGCCCAGCAGAAGGTCAAGGAGCTCGCCGACCTGCTCGAATCAAAAGACATCCAGGTAAAGTTCGCTATCCACCCAGTCGCCGGCCGGATGCCCGGGCACATGAACGTCCTCCTTGCCGAAGCAGGGGTCTCTTACGACCACCTCTTCGACCGGGACGAGATCAACCCGGAGTTCCCGAGTACCGACGTCGTTCTTGTCATCGGGGCAAACGACACCGTCAACCCGGCAGCACACCGGCAGGGCAGCCCGCTCTTCGGTATGCCCATCCTCGATGTTGAACAGGCCAAGAACGTCGTCGCCCTCAAGCGGGGCCAGGGAAAGGGTTTTGCGGGAATAGAAAACGACCTGTTCTACCGGGACAACACCCGGATGCTCTACGGCGATGCACAGGAAACGGTCGGGAAACTCGTGCAGGCGTTGAAGAAGTTGTAAGGTTTCATCCTTCAGACAACAATTTTTTTTTAGTTTGGATGAAGATCCTTTAGCAATTCAGGAATAATTGTAACCATTTCTCTCCGCTTGTCGCTGGCACTCATAGTTTCCCGGGCGCCCTGTCAGGACGGGCAACACGGTCGTCATGACCGGGCACAACCTGAACGCGATCAGATCCACGGCCTCCTTTGTCGATATCGGGCTTAATGGCGGGGATGCCGGCGGGGTGATCGTGGCGGTCGGGACGCCGGAGAAGGTGGCGGCAGTGAAGGAGAGTTATACGGGGCAGTTCCTCAAGCCGATGCTTGAGGGGAAGGAGTAGAGGCCAAAGGTGTCAGAAGATCGAAGTTTATTAATAATACAATACATATTCTATAGACAGTGAGTAAGTCCTTCCCGAAAAGGATGATGCCACCCTGAGGTGGATGGGACGAAGTAGGGAAGGGTTCACTATCGTTTCTGCATTCCTTTGAAAAAATCAAGGGCTATTGATATTTTACCATCTATTATGCGCCGGTACGTATCGTCATCCTCACGGTACTGGTAGTGCAATGCCCCGGCGACAAAATCGACCGCCTGGATGCAGGGTTCACACGCAGAGTCAGTATGATCGATCCTGATTGCGGGTATTTTCGGGGCCGTAATGAGATTTTTTTCCATTGTTTTGAATACGAGATACTGGTTAAATGCCTCCCGCTGAATACCGTTTAAGGATTTATCTACCGTGATCTCAATTTCCCCGGCAGGGTGGTACTTACCGATAATCTTTGAGATCAATAAACCCGTCAGATAATTATAGACGATCTGGTGCTGGCTGCGCAGGTGTCCGTGAACCTGCTTTTTCCGAAGCACACAAAAACAGATCTCGACATCTGCCGATGCAATGCAGGAAAGGATGCGCCGTTTGATCTCTGCACTTGAATTATTGAACTTGAATTCCGGAAGTTCACGGTATTTTTTCTTGAGTTTTGTCCTTCGCAGCCGTGCAAAGCAGCGACGGATCGGGAGCGGGTCATGGACAATGAGGGCCGCAAGGACAAAGTAAGGAGATGAGCGATCGGTAAACCCCATATCCCCGGATTCGTCGATGTAAATATGCACAGGGAAAATTCACCCTAACTGCTTATTATAGGTGGCATTGGATGGAGAAGGGCAACGCGGTTGTTGTGATCGAGCACAACCTGGACGTGATCAAGTCAGCCGACTACCTCATCGATATCGGGCCCAGGGACGGGGATGCTGGGGAAGGAGTGGGTTTTTCCCCCTACCCCGTTTTTTGGGATTGAGCAGGCCACTCACTTTTTTGGCGAGATAATTGCGCGGGGTTCCTGCCTCCGGACTACCGATGAAGGAAAGGGGATGTTCTTTCGGTGTCATTAGTCCAAATATTTTTTTATTCATTTTCACATGACTAAATACTGAAGCGTTTAATATAACTAAATTAAAAATATTAATCGCGCATGGAGGAAAATAAAGATATATGCCAGTGGTTTATCGAGGATCAACAGGACATTTTGGTGATGCAAAAAATGTTGTACGACAAAAGGCCTATTATCTAATTAATCAAGAAAAAGTAAAATCTCTAAAATTTGGGATCACATGTAACCCGGAACAGAGATTAAGGCTATACAGAAGTCAAGGCCTTCGGTATAATTACATGTATGTGCTTTACAAGACTAAATCAAGAGAATATATGGGCATGATGGAAGACTATTTAATCATGACTTATCCGGATTATTGCGACAATTCTATACATGGTGGTGGCGGAAATTATGGCTCACCTCCATATTATACATATTGTATCACACATATTCCCAAAAAATATCTTTAAATCCAACACCTTTTTTCAAGCCCCGTTTTTGGTCTAACTTTATCGCACCACTCCATGGGTAAATACCTATTCGTACTATTCCGGCAATTGATCCGCCGCGGGGGCGCCCCGTCGGGGGCGGCGGCACTTCTCGCTCGTGGGGGTATGGGGGCGACAGCCCCCATCCTCTTGATCCGTTTCCAAAGCCCGGCGGCTCTGAACGATCTCCAGCACTTTTCTAAGAAAACTTCCGGTCGCGAGCGGACAATTCCGGAAAAAGATTGATCCGCAAGCTGAGGATTTGCAAAAAAGTTCCACAAGGTTATCCAACTTTCTAAAAAAAGTCCGGCAAGGTTACCGGACTTTTCAAAAATTGTCCGGCAAAGTCATCGAACTTTTTAAAAATAGTTCACCAAAGTTACCGGACTTTTTAAAAATTGCCCGGCAACGTTATCGGTCTTTTTAGAAAAAATGTGAGCCGAAAACACACCTTCCCCTACCTGATCCTATAAGGGACTTTACCGGACTTTCCAAAAAAAACCCGGCAAGGTTACCGGACTTTTCTAAAATTGTCCGGCAAAGTCATCGGGCTTTTTAAAAACAGTTCACCAAAGTTACCAGACTTTTCAGAAATTGCCCGGCAAAGTTACCGGACTTTTTGAAAATAGTTCACCAGAGTTTCCGGTCTTTTTCAAAAAAGATCGCATCGCGAGCCGGCAATTCCAGAAAAAGCCCGGGGGTAACCCCGACCTCAAAAAAAATCGGTAACCCCCCTCCCCCCTACCCCCCGCACCGCAGAAAAAATGATCGGACCGATCGATCTCAGGGATCGGTCGGGGCGACCTCCATTGTTCCAGTTTTTTGGCCTGCGTTCCCACTGGATTTTCAGACGAGAAGGGGTGGTCGCCCCGACCGTACTCACGAATCGGTCGGTCCGACCGATCTTACCCATTGGTCGGGGCGACCTGTGATCCACGCGGATCTGAGGCACCCCCACCCCCCCGACCGACGTTCTCTGAACCGGGGGCCCCTCCCCCACCGTACCCTGAGTGAGGAGGCGGTGGCCGATCGTACGAAGGGGAGGGGGTCCCCCTTGGTCTTGCGGACATGAGGCAGGCCCTACCCCCCTTCTTTTTTTACGGGAGGAGTCACCCCCATCGGCACAAGACCTCAGGGTCCTTGCGGTCCCGCACCCTCCCGCCACGACACCTCCCACACGTTTAAGAACAAATATCACTTATCTGTATAGAAAAACAGTACAGGAGTAAAATAATATGGACTTTGGAAATCTGGGCGGGATCGGCGGCTCTGTTGCCGGTTTCATTGCCACGCCTGAAGGGCAGACTGCAGTAAAGAATTTCCTTGCAACCCCGGACGGGATGTCATTGCTCAAGAATTTTGCCGCTACCTCACAGGGCCAGCAGGTCATCATGAGCATCCTCCCCTCAGTTCTTGACGGGATGAACCTGCCGGAACCGGTTAAGGCGATGATTAAGAGCGCTGTCCCGACCCAGCAGTAATCATATACATTTATCTTTTTTGCCCGGGCCAGGACCTGTATCAGGGATTAACCCCGGGAACCGTAGAAGGGAGTACGGGGGTGGGCATATGTGCCCCTGCTGCAGCGGTGATACTCCGCCATTGGGGAGATAAGCATGCTGTTTTCGCTTCACTTCTGCCGCTACACGCACAGGTCTGGGACGATCGGCTCGCAAAAGCCAAAATTCCGGCAGCGGTTCCCGGACACGCGATGGATGAGGTGGGATCATGGCAGAGCGAAGAACCCAGTACGAGAGATCCTGAGCGAACCTCTTCCTCTGTAAGGCCACCGGACCCCGCAAAATGTAAAGAGATTTTTATGATCCTTCCGCACTGCCAACGATCGCAACTGTCAAATAAACCAACCCATCATCATCTGGTATGAAAGCCAGCACGATCCTTGTACTGATTGTTCTTGTCTGCTGTGCAGTTGCTCTTGCCGGCTGCACCAGTTCGCAGTCCAGCTCATCAGGGAGCACCCCGTCGGCATCCGGGACAACACTTGCTTCCAGCCTCACCACGAGCCCTACCGATGCGATGCCGACAAATATCCTAATATCAGTTAGCGTCGGGCAAAAGACTGATCAAGGCACCATCCCGGTGACATTCAATGGGGGCGCCGGGCATGGTAATGTCAATGGAGTTACGGTTACCCTGACACGGGCTGATGGATCTACCCAAACTAAAACGCTGGGATTCGACCAAGGCGACCAAGTTACTATGGACGGAACGCCACGAACACCGGGAACCCTGACCGGTGCTGCCGATCGGGTACAGGTCACGGTTTCCATGAACAATGGCCTGACTTACAAAATTGCTGATGTCCTCAAGACCTGAAATCCACGTAAAGCAGGAGAAATGTCAAAAACTCCAACGTTTATTTGGTGTAAGCACAGGCTCTTGACATGCGGGTGAACTGGCGGGAGATCCCTGCCGCACGGAATTCATATGCCGTCCTTGGAGCCGCATGCGAAGCGACCGGCTGGCACCTGTACCCGGTCACTCAACCGGAAGCCGATGTCACCTGCTACTCCCTGAATTCGATCAGCGAACGCCGGTACCGCGATGAGATTGCCGGGGCAGACTGCATCACTGTCGCGGGAGGGCCACATGCAACGGCCTGCTGGCGGGAAGTCGCCGCGTATGCGGATTATGTTGTCGTCGGGGAGGGAGAATACACACTTCCCCGGCTCCTTGCCGGGATTGAGGCGGGAAAGGTGGGGCAGATCCCCGGTGTTGCCACCCGGGACGGGTATGAACCGGTAAAAAGCAGTGTCCGGCTCGACGCTTATCCACCGTTCTCTGAAGTGCAGGGGTACGTGGAGATCTCACGTGGTTGCCCTTTTGCCTGTGGCTACTGCCAGACCCCGCAGATGTTCGGACACGGCATGCGGCACCGGTCGATCGACGAGATCACCAGGTACTCAAACCGTTACGGGCAGGCAAGATTTGTCTCCCCCAATGCATTTGCCTATGGCTCTGACGGGATACACCCCCGGTTCGATAAGATTGAACATCTCTTAAGAAAACTTTCCCATAAGATCTTCTTCGGAACGTTCCCCGGCGAGGTCAGGCCCGAGTTCATCTGCGGGGAGTCGCTCGACCTTATCACCAAGTACTGCACCAATACTAGGCTCCATTTTGGCGCCCAGTCGGGGAGCGATGCCATTCTCGCCCGGCTGCACCGGGGCCATACGGCTGAGGAGGCGATCCGGGCTGCGGAACTCTGCCATGATGCCGGGATTACTCCCGTTGTCGATTTCATTGTCGGGTTTCCGTTTGAAACGGATGATGATCAGCGGGAGACTGTTGCCGCCATGCAGGAGGTGGCCCGGAAAGGCAGGATCCACGTCCACCGGTTTATACCGCTTCCCGGTACGCCGCTTGCCGGAACCCGTGCGCGGTCGCTTCTTTCGGAAACAGAAAAAGTCTGCGGCGATCTTGCCCTCGGAGGAAGGCTGACAGGTTCGTGGAACGATCATGAGATAAGGTTTTTTAGAAAACGGTAAAGGTTCTGTCAAGTCTTCGGGAGATTTGATCCAATCTACTTCGAGGAAAAAGATATCACCACCCGACAACTTGACGGCACCTGCACGGAGTATGCATACCTTGCTTACATGGCCCCACAGCTCATCCGGTACGCCCGGGCAACCTCTGCCACGCTCCATGCCTGGGCAATGCACCCGTTGGGATGGAATGGTGGGTCGCCATCAAAAATTTCGGAAATGTACCCGATCCCCGCCTCCCGCCCATGAGCGAGAATCGGGATGAGTAACTGTGCTGCCCGTTGCCGGGGGACGCCGTTCCGGAGGAGGGCTTCACAGTAATAACCGGTAAGCCAGGGCCAGACGCAGCCGTTATGATAACTACGGTCGCCGGTGTACCTGCCCGCGTAGTCTGGATCCGACGGCGAGAGCGTGCGAAGCCCGTACGGTGTCAGGAGCTCCCGGGAGACCGTGCCAAGTGCAGCGGCCGCCTGTTCTGGGCTGACAAGGCCAAGGGCGATCGCGATCACCTGGTTTGGCCGGACCGATGGATCGACCGGGTCGATCACATCGTACAGGCACTTCTTTTCCTCGTTCCAGAACTGCCGGAATGCATTGCGTGCCGATTCAGAACTCACCGGCACCGGGATCCCCATTACCTCCGCTTCTGCAAGGGCATGCACCCAGAGCGCATTGATCTCCACTGGTTTTCCCGCACGGGGCGTGAATGTGGTATCCATCCACGTGCTCCCCGGGACAACGGCGATCAGGTCGTGGTCCAGCAGGGCAACGGGGGAGGTGGGGTAGCGGGCGAGAATTGCTTCGATCTCCGTCCTCATCTCCTCCATAAAGGGATCGTCCCCAAAGGACCACCGGTACCGGGTGAGAGCATGGATAAACCATAACGAGGCATCGCTCGTGTGGTAATTATCCGGAACCCTGTTGGGGACAACGCCATCCCGCATCAGGGCAGAAAGCCGTCTGAGCACGGCCCGGGCCTCGTCCCGTCTCCCGCGTCCGGTGAGCAGGCCGGTCACACTGATCGCGGAATCGCGCCCCCATGTTTCACAGAACCAAGGGTAGCCGGCAACGATTTCATCTCCCTGGCAGAAGGCGTCCGCTGCACGGTCCAGCCAGACGGGTAGAGACTGCGGTGACCGCGGACGGGACTGGCCTTGGGGATCAAGTGCATCCCCGGTACACCGGAACAGGATGGCGGCATCCTGTACGCGGCCCTGAAATACCCCGGGTGAATAGAGATCCTCCACCGGTTCGTACCCCCGTTCATACTCCCGCTGGTACCAGGCATTCCGGTAGGTGACAGGGCTGGCCTCGTAGGGCAGATCTCCGTGGAAAAAAAGGTCTCCCCACCGGAACCCGCCAGGTTCGTGTCTGCAGTCCGGGGCAGGGCCCCGCATGACCTCATGCACCGGCCTGTCGGTGATGAGGGGACGGACCCACAGGTCGGCATCGCCGGTGATATCATAGGTCACCGAAAGGCTTCCGTCAAACGTGATCGTCTTTTTTACGATGATATCATCAATCCAGTAAATCCACGACGGGGGGTATGCCGAAAATTCCGCAAGGAACCGGAGCCCCCCGTCGTTGGCAGCCCCCCGGTACTGCTGGGTGGAGAGCTGGATCCCGTTCACCCGTTCATCAAGCCCGGCGAGAAGCAGGTGTCCGTCCCGGACAAAAAGCCCGTGGTATTTCCTGGTGTTGCCACCTATGGTCGAGGAAGCGTACGCGTGGTACGATGTCAGGAGAAATTCAAGGCTCCGGGCAGTTCCGGGGATCTGGACCTCCCGCCCGTACTGGAACACGATTAAGCACCCCTTGTAATTTTTTTTAACGGTCCACGAGTTCCCGGTAGACCATGAGGGTATTTTCTGCGGCAGTGTCCCAGGTAAAGTGCTCGATCACCCGGCTCCTGCCGTTCCTGCCCATCGTTTCGGCAAGATCATGGCGCTTTAAGATCTCGACGGTGAACTTTGCAACATCAAGGGGATCGTACGGGTTGATGTGGTAGCCGCAGATCCCTTCGCCTGCGGGAATCACCTGCTCGCGGAAACCTGATGTCCCCCGCGCCCCGACAACGACCGGTTTTCCCATCGACATGGCCTCAGTACAGACAATGCCGAAGGGTTCGTATTTTGAGGGCAGGACAACGACATCGGACGCAGCATAGTACAGGATGCGCTCCTCTTCTGGTGCCATCCTGAAATGTAAAACCACGTTCTCTTCAAGATGGTGGTTGTGCACCATATGGACGAGCATCTGCTCCATATCGCCGAGGCCAAGGATGACCAGTTTTGCATCGGGAATCTCTTTTACGATATGGATCATTGCCCGGACAAGGGTGTCGGCTCCTTTCACCCATGTGAGCCTGCCGATGAAAAAAATCATCGGGGAATGCCCGACCCCGATCTTTTCGCGGAACGCCTCGATCTCGCGGGACGAAAACCGTGAGGGATCATATTTCTTCTCATCCACGCCATTGTGGATGACCCGTATCTTCTGCTCCGGGTACCCGTAGCTTACCAGTTCATCCCTCATGGCATAACTGACCGTAACGATACGGTCTGCGATGGTGGCGGACAGGCGTTCAATATCCTTGATTGTCGGGGAGCCGGTAGGATTTCGTCCCTGTTCCGTTGAATGGAAGTGAAAAACAAACGGTACCCGAAGGTTCCTTTTGGCCATGATGCCGGCAAGGGCCGCGAGCCAGTCATGGGAGACCAGCAGGTCGTAGTGCTGGTTCTCCTTCGGGACGAGGTAATTTACCAGTTTCGATGCGGAAAGCAGGTTGTACAGGAGGGTTTCAGCGAAAAATTCCTGTCCGTTCTCGTCCCAGGTCTTCACCTCGGCCGGGTTAATGATGGAAATAATATCGGAAAATTTCATCAGGCGGGGGCGATGGATCTCTATACCTGACCGGGTCTCTGATGTAGGATCGTTCCCTGTGTTCCGTGAAAAAACAGAAAGGGAGTGTCCTCTCCGGATGAACTGGCGGGAGATCTCATCTGCATAGGTCCCCAGCCCACCTCGGAAAAAGGGGGGGAATTCGTCGACGAAATAGGCAATTTTCATGCTACCACCCGGGCGTAGGTTCCGGTTATTTTCTCACCTATCGGGCCCCACAGGAACATGCGGTCGATCTTTTTCCTGCCCATTTTTCCGAGCGCACCTGTCTGTAGTGGCTTTCCGATGACAGTGCTGATACCCTCGGCAAGGGCTTCCGTCTGGGGCTCAACTTTGACACCATCAATAAATGAATCGATATTTTCCGAAAGCCCGCCCACGTTGGACGCGACAACTCCTTTCTCCGCGCTCCACGCTTCCAGCAGCACAAGACCGAACGGTTCGTTCCTGCTGGGGATGACCACGAGGTCGCAGGCATTCAGGAGCCGGATGTATTCAGAATCAGGGATATAGCCGACGAAATTGACTGGAAGGTCGCGGGCCCGTTCCATTAGTACCTGCCGCATGTCACCCTCGCCGGCAACAATAAGTTTTGCATCACGGTGCTCCTGGCATACGGTTTTGATCGCTGCGATGAGCAGGTCCGGGCCTTTCTGGTAGGCCAGCCTGCCGATAAAGAGGATGAGCGGGTCAGATGGATGGATCCCATACACCTGCTTTACTTCATCTGCATTGATCTCTGCATGGTACTGCCGCGGCACGATGCCGTTTGGCACCACGTCGCATTTCCAGTCCGGAATATTGTAGAGCTGCATGACCTCTTTTTTAAGTGTGGCGGATACGGCCGTTACACGCTTTGCAACGAGGCCCCCGTACCACTCCTTGCCGGAGATCTCCTTAAACTCCCACCAGTCGCCAAAATGGTTGCCGCTCCTCCCGTATTCTGTTGAATGGTACGTAAGGATGGTGTTCCGGTCCTGCAGGAGATGGAGCGCCTGTACGGCGTGCCAGTCATTGAAATGAAGATAATCGAATTTCCGGCCAGTGTCGAACCGGTGGAACTGTTCTACCATCCCAAGACTCATGCTGTTGCAGTACTCCACGATGTTGTTGCCCTGCGGCTGGCAGTAATGGTAAGAGACATTATTAATCGTCTGGTCAGGGACACGGCCACGGGTGAAGAAGTGAACCTCGTGCTTCTTTGCCAGAGTCTCGGCGAGATACGTTGCTGCAGGAGCAAGACCGCCCACGCGTTCGGCATAGAGCGATTCCCAGCAGAAAATAGCTATTTTAAGTGACTCCAAAAACATTCCCTCCGTTTAAAAATCAGGTACCCGGGATCCTTTTTTCTGTACAATCCTTTAATCACGGTATCAGGCTCGTGTTATCAGGGCAGTTTTCCCTCCGGTTCGTGAATCCTTCCCTGATCATCCACTGCAGGGAAAACGGGCTGGTGGGGTTCCATCAGAGCCCAGGAACCATCTGATGCTCTCCGGAATGCTCATCAGTGATTTTATAATTCCAGAGACAGGATATAAAAATGATGGTTGTTTGCAATTTTTGAGAAAGACACTCTTTCTTCTCATAACAGGAATATTTTGCCCTCAGAACGGGTCAGCAACGAACGCCGTGGATGAAAGGATGTCCCCAAGCCCGGTTGTTTTCCGGACGTTGTGCGAAATCCAGGTGGGGATGATCACCACGATCCGGTCACCGGTCCTGAAAATGCCGGGCGATTCATCCGTGCCAAAAGCCGTTCGGATATCCGCATATGCCTGAAGGCCTTCCCGGGACAGGATTTGTCCGCTCCCCCCCGCTGCATCGGCAGTCTGCCGGGCGGCAAAAAGGAGGGCATTCCGGGATAATTCCGGCTGCCCTACCCCGGGTTTCAGGATCAGGATATAATACCCGAATGTGTGCAGGTGGAGTCGGGGCACACCTGTGGCATGGGCAAGGGCGAGGGCATCATGCACGAGGGCAACCGGGGATGAGGGGAGTACTGCCAGCGGCCTCTGATCCGGCGCTTCCAATGCTTGTGTGAACATGGCCAGTTCGTGTTCATTGAGCCCGATACTGTCCGTATTTTTAAGGATATGATCGAGCATCATCGACAGGAGCGGGGGTGTCGTCCCGGAAACGCATTCGACATGCGTCCGCATCCGGGGATGAACGCCCCGTATCCGCAAAAGCTGCCGGGCTGCGGTGACAAACTCCTGTTCTTTCCGCAGGTACTGGTAGCCGGACAGGAATGCACGCCGGCAGGTGGAGATCTGTTCCGGAAAAGAGTCTTCCCGAATCCCCGGGATGAGTACGGTGGACGGGTCATGGACCGGTGACACGATAAACCGGTTGCTCCGTGGCACAACACCATCAGCTACGGGTACGAAACCCGGGGAATATTCGAAAATAAGATGGATAATGTCGGGATGATCTCCGGTTCCTGAATCAAAAGTCAAAGGAAGGATACCGGCATCCTGCAGCATAGTCTGCGTATGGGGGCCGGCACAGGGGACAGCACAGGTCACCAGTGCGACATTCAGCCTGCGCATCTGGATCGCGGCAATTCCCGCCTGCCCCCCGATTGCAAGGGAACCCGCGGTTGAAAAAAAATCGGAAATAATAGGGAAAACCGAGGAGTCATCGATAACCAGCTCATCTGCAGAACAATATCGCATTGACTGTTCCAGATGGTCGAGGAGGGCACCGAACCCAGGCCCGCTCTGCAGCCTGAGATCACCAAGCAATGCCCGGGTGACCGGAATAACCCGATCGATATTGGCATTGAACCCGGTCATTACCGGGCCCGGCTCCGGTCTTTGCAGGGATTGGTACAGGTCCGCCCACGTGCCGGTGTTCACAAAAACACCCACCTTGTCGCACGCCAGATTAGATGTCAGATGATTATAAAGGTGCGTTTGTTTGTCCTCTTTTTGTCCAGCGGTACTTCCCATAGTTTTAACCATGGCTTAATCCAAAATGACCGGTAAGGAAGGTTTAGCATATGGCCGACCATAAAGCCGAGCTGATGGACAAGTTCCCCCATGTACCGGAACGATTGTCCGGTCTTGTTGATCTGGCATACAATCTCTGGTGGAGCTGGCACCCGGAAGCACGGGTGCTCTTTAAGCAGATCAACCAGCAGGCGTG
>Ga0326727_10007435_pt1 | contig 28988 bp, 25 predicted proteins | sample MB2enrmetagenome_FD_207643 | JGI IMG/M metagenome (GOLD analysis project Ga0326727, IMG submission 207643) | Lab enriched peat soil microbial communities from McLean, Ithaca, NY, United States - MB29MY | ecosystem: Environmental > Terrestrial > Soil > Wetlands > Peat | place: USA: New York... | reverse complement strand
ACACCGTGACGACCAACGGCATCCGCCGCGACCGCGGCGTAAGCGTGATCGCCTTCCGGGAGACCGAGGGGGGCACGGCCGTCGGGACGGCGAGCAGCAGCGGCGCTACCGACGTGATCGACGTTCTCCGCCGCGCCGAGGCGAACGCGGCGACGGCCCAGGCCGCCGAGGACGCCTCGCCGCTCATCACCCCGGGACGATCCACCGCGGCGGGTGACTTCGCCGACCCTCCCGTGATGACGAGCCTGGCCGGGCTCGGGAACGTGGTCACGGGGCTCGGCGACGCCTTCAAGAGCGCCGGGGCGGCGGGAACGAGGCTGGCCGGCTACACCGAGCATCAGGTCTCGACGGTCTACCTCGGTTCGTCGACCGGCCTGCGGCTGCGGTACGTGGAGCCGACAGGCAAGCTCGAGGTCGTCGCACGATCAGATGGGGGAGAGCGGTCGGCCTGGGCGGGAGCCGGTGCCGAGGACCTGGCCACGGTGCATGTCGAGGAGCTCAAGCAACGGCTTGACCGCCGGCTTTCCTGGGGCGAGCGAAAGCTCGATCTGGAGGCCGGTCGCTATGAGGTCGTGCTCCCGCCCGATGCTGTCGCCGACCTCATGGTGCCCCTCGGGGACGCGACCTCGGGCCGGGAGGCAGAAGAGGGCCGCAGCGTGTTCTCCGCGCCGGGCGGCACGACCAGGGTCGGGGAGTCGCTCTCGTCACAGCGGTTCTCGTTGCGCAGCGACCCGTTCGCCGAGGGCCTCGAATGCACACCGTTCCTCGTTGCGGGGGCTTCCGGCCAGGACGTGTCCGTCTTCGACAACGGCCTAGCGCTCGAGCGCACCGATTGGATCTCCGACGGGCGTCTTCGGCGCCTGCAGTACCACCGCGCGGGAGCCAAGCGGTCCGGCGTCGAACCGGCGGCGCCCGCGGACAACCTCATCCTCGAGCTGCCTGGGGCCACGAGCACCCTCGAGGAGCTCGTCGAGCGCACCGAGCGGGGACTGCTGCTCACTTGTCTTTGGTACATCCGCGATGTGGACCCCGAGACATTGCTCCTGACAGGCCTGACGCGAGACGGCGTCTACCTGGTTGAGCACGGCGAGATCGTCGCATCGGTCAACAATTTCCGCTTCAACGAGAGCCCCGTCGACGTGCTGTCCAAGACCATTGAGGCGGGAAGGACCGAACGCTCGCTCTCGCGGGAATGGAACGAGTGGCTCAACAGGACCGCGATGCCGCCGTTGCGAGTGGCCGAGTTCAACATGAGCTCGGTCAGCCCCGCGATCTGACGCCCTCAGCCTGCTGCGAGTCCGGCAGCCAGCTCGCCGAGCAGCGCAGCGCATCCGGCTTGGACGAGATCGAGGCAGGACTCGAATTCGGCCTCGTCGCCGTACCAAGGGTCAGGGATCTCCAGTGAGCCGCCCTGGCCGTCACGACCTGTCGGGTAGCTGAGGAGGAGCCTCACCGCTGCCGTGCGCCCGGCTCTTGGGGCACGTTTCTCCAGCCACCTCACGTGGCTCATCTCCATAGCGACGACAAGGTCGCGCTCATTGAGCCAGACCGGTTGGAACTGGCGCCCCCGGTGACTGACGGGGCCGTAGCCGCGGCGCTCCAGTGCCCTGCGGGCGCGACGGTCGATGTCGAAGCCGACGTCGGCCGCGGTGCCGGCGCTGTCGACTGCGAGTCGGTCGGCGAGACCGATCCTCGCGGCCTCGTGGCGGAGCACCACCTCGGCCATGGGCGATCGGCAGATGTTGCCCGAGCACACGAAGCAGATCCGGGAACTCACGGCGCCATCGTCGCATCCTCGGGTCAGCGAACGGTAACCGGGCCGCGTGAGCAGAGGGCCGCGCGTGGCTCGCACCGGCCTACGCTTGGCCGGTGACCGGCTCCGCCCAGCCCGACTGGCTCTCCCGGGCCGTGCTCGAGATCGTGCCGACCGGCCCGGTCGAAGGCATCCTCGACGCCCCGTCCTCCAAGAGCTTGACCAATCGCCTGCTAGTGATCGCCGCCTTGGCGGAGGGAAGGTCCTTCCTCAGCCGCTTGCTGGAGAGCGGCGACACCTTGGCGATGGCCTCAGGGCTTCGTGAGTTGGGAGCCCGCATCGAGGACGTGGATGGCTACACGGAAGTGACAGGGACCGCGGGCCGGCCTGTGGCAGGGGAGAGGCAGGTGAACGCCGGGCTTTCGGGGACGACGCTCCGCTTCCTTTCAGCCGTAGCACTGCTTGCCAGAGGGACAGTCGTGCTCGACGGCGAGGAGCCCCTCCGCCGGCGTCCGATGGCGCCGCTCCTCGAGGCGTTGCGTGCGGCCGGGGCGGAGGTGCTCAGCGACGGAGGCAGGCCTCCGCTGCGGATCTCGAGTCACGGTCTTGCCGGTGGCAGGCTCAAAATTGACGCCTCGGCCAGCTCACAGTTCGCGACGGCGCTCCTCCTCGTAGGCCCCTATGCCGACGATGACCTCGTCGTCGAGGTGGGTGGCCTTCGCGAGTTCGGCTATGTGCACCTCACGATCGGGGCGATGGCCCGCTGGGGCGCATCAGTCGCCGAGGAGGTGCCGGGCCGCTTCCGGGTGAGCGCCGGCGCTGGCTATGTCTCGAGGGCGGAGTCCGTCGAGCACGACGCCAGTGCCGCGGCCCACCTGTACGCCCTCGCTGCCGCGACGGGAGGGTCGATAACTGTCGCCAACGCCTTCGAGACGACGCAGCCGGACGGTGGTCTTGTTGATGTCCTCGCCGCCATGGGTGCCAGGTTCTCCCGCGGACCGGGCGGCACCACCGTTGAACGGCAAGGCGAGCTCACCGGCATCGACGTCGATCTCGCGGCAATGCCGGATCAGGTTCCGACCGTGGCCGTGCTCGCCGCCCTGGCACGGGGAGACAGCGTGATCCGTGGTGTCGAGATTTCGCGCGGCCACGAGAGCGATCGCATCACAGCGGTCGCGACCGAGCTGCGGCGCCTGGGAACCCGTGTCACCGAGGCGCGAGACGGCCTGGTCGTGCACGGGGGCGCGTCCTTGCACGGCGGCCGCATAGACACCCACCGTGACCATCGCATCGCCATGGCATTCACCGCGCTCGGGGCGGTCGTGCCCGGCGTCGAGCTCTCCGACCCTGGCTGTGTCGCCAAGACCTATCCGGGCTTTTTCGGCGACGTAGCCCGTCTCGGCGTCGGGATCCGCTGAAGGGGGCGATGCGGGATCACTGGGCCGAGACGTGCCGCGCGACGACCTCCTCGAGGAGGTCGAGGACCTCGGACCGCGCTCTGTCCGGCCCGAACTGCTTGACGAGGCTGACAAGCTCGAACCCGGCCATGGCGATCTCCTCGGCGGCGTCGCCGACGATGCACAGGATCGGCACCCTGCCGGCCACGTGAGCGACCACGCCGCCGACGACCTTGCCGGAGAAGGACTGACGATCGAGGTAGCCCTCCCCGGTCATGACGAGGTCGGCGACGGCAATGTGTTCGTCCAGTCCGACGAAACCGGCGACGAGCTCGAAACCCGAGACGATCTCGGCTCCGAGAGCGGCGAGCCCTCCGGCAAGGCCGCCCGCGGCGCCGGCCCCCCGGAGAGCGGTGACGTCCAGGCCAAAATCTGCCCGATAAGTGTCAGCGAGACGCGCCAGGCGGGCGGTCAGCTCCTCTACTTGCTCGGGCGTGGCGCCCTTCTGCGGAGCAAAGACCCTTGCCGCGTCCAAGAACCCCGTCGTTACGTCGCAGGCTGCCACGAGTTCGACGCCGCGGAGCGCCTCACGCGAACCGATGACCCCGAGCGCCCCCGCGCCCCCGTCGGTCGTCGCCGAGCCCCCGCAGCCGACGATGACGCGCTTGGCACCGAGATCGATGGCCCGAAGTATGAGCTGACCGGTCCCTACCGTGGAGGCCCTCATGGGGTCGTTGCCGAGATCCCCTCCTGCGATCAAGAGCCCCGAAGCATTTGCCATCTCGATCACCGCAGTCGGGCCGTCGTGGCGAGCGGTCGCGGGGAGGAGCTTCCAGTCCGCTGTCACCGGCGAACCGAGCGGCCCGGTGACCTCGTCGTGGCGAAGCTCGCCGACGAAGGCGGAGAGCAGCCCGTCGCCGCCGTCGGCGAGGGGTACCTCCGAGGCCGTCCAGCCCGCGCGACGCGCCCCGCGAGCAGCAGCCGCCGCCGCTTGTGCCGCGTCGGCCGTGCCGCGGAACTTGTCAGGCGCCGCGATGAGATGGCCCACGAAGCGCGAGATCCCCGGCAGCTAGGAGCCGGATCGATCCTGCAGTTGAACGGCCACCTCTTCGATGAACAGGTCCATGTTCTCCCGCTTTTCGCCGGCGTTCCGGCCGAGCGAGTGGTCCGAGACGACGAACTCGTCCACCCCGACCTCGGCGTAGCGGCCCATGACCTCCGCAACCTCCGGCGCAGTGCCGATGATGCGGGGCTGCACCGAGTCTTCGGACCGCCAGGCCTCGAGCTGCTCGGCGTCGTCGCTCATCAGCAGGACCGCTTGGGCCGAGCGCCTGATCGAGGCCGGATCGCGGCCGATCTCGAGGCAGTGGCGCTCGAGAACCTCGACCTTGTGTGCCATGAGTTCTGGCAACCCCCAGCAGTTCCACTCGTCGGCGTAGCGGGCGGCGATTCGCATGGTCGTCCTTTCGCCGCTTCCCCCGATCAGCAGAGGAAGCGGCCGCTGAACTGGCTTCGGCTCGCACGGGGCGTCGACGAGCCGGTAGAAGCGGCCCTCGAAGTTGCTGCGCTCCTCGCTGTGCAGGAGGCGGATGACTTGGCAAGCTTCGTCCAGGCGTGCAAGGCGCTCGCCGACCGCGGGAAGCTCGATGCCGTACGCCTCGTGCTCGTTCACTTGCCATCCGGCGCCGAGGCCGAGCACCAGGCGCCCGTGGGAGAGGTGGTCGACGGTGGCAGCCATCTTCGCGAGCACGGCAGGGTGCCGGTAGGTGTTACCCGTCACCAGCACGCCCACGCGCACACGATCGACGCGTGCCGCCACGGCCGCGATCGTCGTCCAGGCCTCGAGTCGTGGCATCGAGCTGCGCTCACCGTTGGGCATGAAGTGGTCCGCGACCCAGATCCCGTCCCACCCGGTGCGTTCGGCCTGCTCTGCCGAGCCCACGAGTTCGTCCCAGGGCTGCTCTGTTCCTAGCCAGACACTGAACCGCATGTGCACGACCTCCTGATCCGAGCTTAGGACCGCTCAGTTCGCCAGTGCGGGAGCGAAAAAGGGCCGGGCATCGCTTCTACGAAACCCGGCCCCTGTTCGGAATGTGTCAGCGAGCATGCAGCGAGATGGGGCACCGCGTCGCGAGAACGCCGAAGGTTATTGCAGAGTTCTGCCGTCACTCACTTGACGACAACTCGATGACGATGCATGCTCCAGAGCTCTAGAGCCCGAGCTCCGCACTGCAAGCCGGCCACTGCCCCCAACCCGCCTCGGATTGCAGCCGCGCGGCCGCTTGGTCTTGCACGGCGGGTGGCGCGTCGCTCGGCAGACCCGAGTAGCCGAGCCCCCACCATGTCGCCAGAGCGAACTGGTAGGCACCGTAATACCCGTTTCCTGTGTCCTCTCCGTAATTGTCGCCGGATTCGCAAAGCCGGAGCTCCAGCCAAACACCGCCGGGGTCAGATGTTGTCGGAGCAGCTGCCACAGGACGCTTGGTAGTTGAGGTTCTTGTGGTTCTTGTGGTTCGTGTAGTTCTTGTGAGTCTTGCTTCCCGCGTCGCTTGTGCAGCTTCAGCCGCCTGTGCCGCCTGTGCCGCCTGTGCCGCCTGTGCCGCCTGTGCCGCCTGTGCCGCCTGTGCCGCCTGTGCCGCCTGTGCCGCCTGTGCCGCTTGTGCCGCTGCTCGAGCGGCTGCGGCCGCGCGGACAGCTGCGGCACGCGCTCTTGCCTGCTGCACCACACGCCACCTCGAGGGGAGCGGTATCCCTGCCGGGCGCCCGCCGTCGTGAATGGCTACACGGTCGGCAGCAAGGCCCTGCCAGAACGGCGAGTACTTCTCGCGCGCGACCAGGGCCGTGAGCTGCGTCGCAGCGTAAGCACGCTCGCGGACCGTCGCTGCGAGCCACCTGAGACTGGTGGCAGGCATGGTCGACGGCTCAACTCCGCCTTGGCTGAGATGGGTTGTGGCGCGAACAGGCACTGCGTTGATACTGCTGGCGCCAGCTGCGCCGATGAATATGGATGCAGCAACAAAAGTGAACGCGATGAGCGCGATCAGGGGGTGCTTGCGCATCTTGCTCCTCCTTGGAGTGTCGAAAACCCGGTGGGTTCCAGGTGGATGCGTTGATGCGGGCAGGCCGTCTATTGCATGCGACTCGCGAAACGGTGCCGGAAGGGCTGGCCGAATCTGGACGTTGGGACGTCCGTACGGGGTGCAGACGGGTCTCGCCCTGTCTTCTTTGTTGTCGCGACTCCTTTTCGCTCCTTCAGGAGCACAGGTCGGGACGAGCAACGCCGCTCGCGCGGTTCGGCTCGCAGGCGCCGAGTCATCCAGTTATGCCTGCGGGGAGGCCGCAGCCTGACCCCGACCCGGCGTGACTGCTCCGGGCGTTTCGGCACCGCTCGTCGTTGACAGTTGGTGTGGCGCAAACCCTACGAGACGACTCACGCCTGCGCAAGTGGCTGAGGCCATCCAGATAACATCTATCGTCAATTGAGATGACGGCAGTCTTCCTCCGAGGCCGGCGCGCAAGTGGCTATGCATCGCCAACGGTGTGTCCAAGGGGGCTCGCGAAATGCCCGCTCGGTGAACAACAGGTATCGTGACCCATCTGCCAACTGGGTGACCTTGCCTCTTGGCAGCAGCGTGCCAGTGGGCCATGTCCTGCTCGATGGTTGTCGTGAAGCGTCGTGCTTTGATCTTGTGAGACGGTCCCGGTTCGCCTTGGACGGAGGGTCACTTCGAGGTTGCGCGAGCCATCTCCAGGCTCTCGGTGGCGGACGCCATCACAGCTGCCACGAGTTCGCCGATCTCCGGCCTTCGGTCCTCGGTGACACTGGTCAGTGGGGTCACCACGGCCCATCCGAGCTGTGTCAAGGTTTCGTCCGACTCGTCACCGTCGGGCTGCAAGGCGCCGAGGTCGAATCGAACCCTTGGGCCGCCTTCCACGGCTTGTGCCGCGAGAATCAGCCCGGAGGTTGCAAGACCAGCCCGACGGATGCCACGGATCTCGCCAAGCGCAAGGTTGGGCACGTTCAAGTTGAGCACCGTGCGCGCGGGGGCTCGCTCGAGGTGAGCGGCGAACGCCACCGCGAGCGCGGCCGCGCTCTCGAAATGCGTGCGAGTGCCGCAGTCGTGCTCACGAGTAGCGGACGGGGGAGCCACCCGGATGCTCGTCGCAAGCCCCTTCAGGCCGAAATGGACGGAGGTGAGAGCGGCGCCCACCGTGCCCGAGTGCAGGACCGCCCGTCCCACGTTGCGACCGGGGTTGATGCCCGATGCGACCAGGTCCGGCGGTGGCCCGAAGGCACCGAGGCAGGCGGTAATCACGATCAGTGCCGGGAGCGCGTCGGCTGCGAGAACCTTTATCCCGTCAAGGCCAGGCGGTGCGACAGCCTCGACGTGTATGCCGCCACCCATGGCGCGCAATGGGCCGATGCCGGCGCCTGAGCCACTCGCCTCCGCGAGAGGTGCGACCACGAACACTTCATGTCCAGCCTCGGCAAACGCGGCGGCCAGGACGGCGAGTCCGGGCGCGTCGAATCCGTCGTCGTTGGTCACCAGAATCCGCATGCCCGCCCGCTCCTTTAGGGAATCGCTTGCTCGGCCGAGACTTGAGCCTGTCTCCGGCCCGCCTGTTGGACGAGCTGCGTGAGGGGGCTTGCAGGTACGATATCGCCATGTTCCCCCCCTCCGGTGAGCAAGTCGCGCTCGTTCACGGCGATCTTGAGGCTGTGATAACCGAGGTAGGTGCGACGCTGCGTTCGTTCAGGAATGACTCCGTGCCCGTCATCTGGGAGTTTCCTGAGGGCGAGATCTCATCCGGCGATCGCGGTCAGGTCCTCGCTCCCTGGCCGAACAGGCTCGAGGACGGCTCGTATCGGATGAGGGACATCGTCGGCCACGCCGCGCTCAACGAGCCGGAGCGGTCCAACGCGATCCACGGTTTCGTCCGGTGGCTGCCCTGGTCGATCGAGGAGCGTTCCGCAGACAGGGCGGTGCTGTCCTGCGTTGTCCACCCCCAGCCTGCCTATCCGTTCCGCATTCGGCTCGACCTCGACTACAGGCTCGGCGACGACGGGCTCGCGGTCGCTTGCGCGGTGACGAACGCCGGCAGTGGTGTGGCACCCTTTGGGCTCGGCTTTCATCCGTATCTCCTTGCCGGCCCAGGCGGTATCGACGAGGCCGAGATCCGCCTGTCGGCACAGCGGCGACTGGTCCTGGACAAGCGAGGCCTGCCTGTCGGCGACGAGGCCGTGTCCGGTTCGGCTTTCGATCTCGGCAGGCGGATGCTGAGGGGCCTCGAGCTGGACGACTGCTACACGGGCCTCGCGATCGAGCCGGACAGCCGCTGGCACGCTCGCCTTTACACGCCCGGTCGTCACACGGAGATCTGGGCCGATGCCGAGTTCGCGTACGCCATGTGTTATACGGGTGACACGCTCGGCGAGCCGGACAGCCGCCGGCGGGCAATCGCCATCGAGCCGATGACCTGCCCGCCGAACGCACTCCGTACCGGAACTGGCGTGATCGAGCTCGAAGAAGGCGAACGGTGGCACGCGAGCTGGGGGATCGCGACCGCCCTAGGTTGACTGGCGAGGAGCCTGGACCGGGCTCGGAAGGACAGTGACGAGGGTTCCGAGCGGCGTGAGCGGGAACATGGTCTCCGCGCTCGCGTAGGTCATCTCGACGCAGCCCAGGCTCTGAGGGAACCCGTAGTTCGCCCTGACATACCCGTGGAGAGCGTCACCGCCGTTGAAGTAGCTCACCCACGGGATGCCGGGGTCACTGTACGGCTCTCCGTCAGGCTCCTTGCCGGTCATCGTTGTCACCAGGTAACGGGCAAAGACGGGGTAGGTGCCGGGGGCGGTCGGTGCCACTGCGATGCCGGTGTTCACGAACGTTGTGAAGATGATCTGGCCGTCGCGCCAAACCGAAGCAGTCTCCGGAAGGGTCTGACTGACAACGACGTAGTCGTAGGGCGCATTGGTCACCTGGCGCCGCGCGACCGCCTGGAGAAGCTCGGACCAAACCTTCGGTCCGGCTTCGCCGTCGACCGTCAGGCCGTGGTCACTTTCGAACGCCATGACGGCTCCGGTCGTGATGACGTTGAGTTGACCAGGCTGCCAAAGCGCCGTGAGCGACGCTGGAGTATCGCCGAAGCGCCACACGAGTCTGCCCGCCAAGGCCTGGACGGGAACCTCGGCCGCGACCGAAGGCTCGGAGTCGATCGCCGGGACGGACGAGGGCGATGTCGTGGTCGTGGTCTGGTATGCCTGGTGGGAGGCCGAGGACAGGTGGGCCACGTCGACAGGGATGTCTGGCGACACCTCAGGCGTCGCGGGCTCGAACTGGAAGGGAAGGTAGCCCAGCTCCGACAAGAGCTGTTGGAGCCGCAGCTCGGAACCTCCCTCGATCACGAAGTTCTTCCGGAGGGTGGTCGAGAGGTCCTGACCGGAACGGCTGCGGATCCCATCGGGCCCGCCGGGCACGCTGAGCTGCACTGTGCTGAGAGGAGAGAAGTAACCGTCCGGAACAAAACGGACAGCCGCCGGTGCCGTCCTCACCCAGTTCCCGGGCGGTGCCGGCGAGAGCGTCGGCAACGGACTGTTGGCCGCGAGCGGCTGGGAGAAGTCCACCGACACGCTGGTGTCGAAGGCGGCGTCGGAAGTGCCGGGTGACGGCGTCACCGAGGTGATCGTCAGAGGTGGAGGCGGGACCGTCGTGGTCGTCGGGTGAGCGGCCGGACCGTTCGTCGAGGGGGTGTGAGCTCGTTGCAGGACGATCAGGGTTCCGGCACCGCCGATGGCGACGATGAGGACGAGGCTGGTGACAATGGAGAAAACGCGTCGCCGGGGGCTCTGCTCGGAGCTCCTCGTGAGTTTTCCCAGGCCCATATTGGGCTCTCCAGCCTCTTGACGCGTCCTTTCCCTAACTATAGGCAGGGTCTTGAGCGGCTCCGGACGCGCCTTGGATGTGTTCTGGAGCCGCCGGCCCTCAACCCGGAAGGCTCTTAACGAACCGCGGAACCGCTGCTCGGCAGCTGGCTCAGGGAGACGACCTCCGTGGTCCGCTGAGCGGGGGTACGGTTCACGGGAGGAGGTTTCATGATCGAGCCCACATCCAAGCAAGAGCGGGGGCTGCGGCCCGGGCACAAGCTGACCGTTGTTGCCGCTGCCGTCGTTGCAGTGCTCGTGGCCTACGTGGCGTTGCACGCGATCGTCGGCCTGATCGCTTTTTTCATCAAGACCGTCGTTGTCCTCGCTGTGATCGGTGGTGTGCTGTACCTCGTGTTCCGTCACGCGGGAAGGCGAAGGCACTGAGGTAACGGCGCGAAGTGCCGTGCTGTCGTCGGCGCGCTCATTTAGATGCGACCTGCACCGGTCTTACGTGGAGCGCTTCAGAGTCCGGTCGGCACGATGTTGTTGCCGTCCCGTAGACTGTGGGCGGAGCCGCCGTCCCTCGCGAGAGGCACTCCGTGACCGCCCCCGGTACCTCGGGTCCCGGGGGCGGCTCGCGCGGAGAGGCGCCCCGAAGCTCGCGATCGCGGTCGCTTTGAAGTCGCGGTCCGAAGGAGGCGCAATGGAGATCGAGGGAAGCCGGGCCGCGCCGCTTACGACTGCAGCCGGAGCCGGTATCCGCGGTCGTCTCTGACCAGGCCGGCGAACGGCGGCCCCCGGTGTCGTTGGTGTCTTAGGAGCACAGGCCAGCGCTTCGCGTGGAGCCGACCTGTCAAGTTCCGACGGAGATCAAGACGCAGGGTTCTCGACCATGGACTCGAAGAGGATCGCACCGGTCACGTCGTCCCGCAGGAGGAACAGGAAGGGGTGGTCGATGACGATCGGTTGCTCGGGAACCGGCGTCGCAGTGGCGATGACGCCAATTCCGGTGGCTGCCGCCGCCGTGGTGCCCTTGGGCGTGACCTGGAGGTAGGCGTGCTGTTCGACGGTGCCAACCTCGAGGGGCACGGTGGCGTTGATCCTGGCGAAATCGGCCCCGGTCTCGAACGCCTGGGACATGCCCATCGACGACAGCGTGTGGTTCAGCTGATTGTCCGAACGCAGCGTGAACGTTGGCATCGAGAACTGGACGCGCTCGGGGTACAGGCCGCTCACGATCCGGCCGAGCGACCCCGCGGTGAGCGAGGAGACGAACTGCGGCAGGGATGACCCCGTCGGCATCACCACGAGCGCGCTCAGCTTCTTTCCTGCGTAAGCAAGCTCGACCGCCACGTACTTGCCGGTCGTCGACACGGGCGCCGCCAGCGCCTTGGTCGAGCCGAGTGGTTCCGAGCTCATGAACGGGACGTTTTCGCTTCCGCCCGCCGCGAGGTAGAAGGGTTTCCGGCTCGTAGCGCTCTCGAACCGAGCGGTCCAGTCGGCGTGGAAGAAGACGGCATCGGCAAGCACGAGAACAGTGGTCGGTGTGAGCCCGCCTGGGCTGAAGAGCTGCTTTATCAGGCCTTTGGTGTGCTCGCTCGTCCACTTGTTGATGGCGCCGACGGCGGCTGCGAGATCGTCCCGGAAGTTGACCTGCCACACCCCGCTCCGAAACTCGCTTACCAGCGCGCGCACGAAAGCCGGCAGCACGGCAAAGTCCTGCTGGACCCAGAGCGAATTCGCGACATCGAGCTCGGGCATCCGCTTCAGGTTCGCCGCGGACGTCGACGTCTCACGAGCCAGCAGCGCGGCGAGGCTGTACCACCCTTCTGCCTGTTCGCTGGCGGACAGGCCTGCGGTATGGAGTGCCGAAGCAATGCCCTGCTCTGTGGAGCCCGACGCGCCCAGCTCCAGCATCGCGAGCGCAGTCGCCAGGCTGGACGGTGAGACGAGCTCGTTTGTCGAGCCGTTCGAGTCGCTCGAGGCCGCCAAGTGGTTCAACAGATCGAGGGAAAAACCAACCTCGGCGTTCTCCACCGCCTTGGCCACTGCGCGTGATGCCGGTGAGGCCGGCGGCTCGTCGGCGCTGAGCTCGTAAGCGCTTCCGATGCGGTCGGCAACGAAGATCTTGCCCGGTTTGTTGTTCGACTGCTGTGGGCCTGCACTGCCGCTCGGTATCAGGGCGCCGCCCAGCGCGAGTGCAAGCACGATCATCAGCGATCCACCGGCCCCGAACAGGCGGTGGCGTCGCCTTGCCGCGCTGAGGTGCTTGGCTCGGACGAGGAGTTCCTCGATCGGTGTGGGCGGGTGGGGCCGCTCAGTCGGTTCAGGCGCGGAGCTCATGGACGTGTGCCTCCTTGATGTCAAAGCCAATGTTGGCGCGAAGCGCTGCAAGCGCGCTGCGGAGATGAGTCCTGGCGGTCCTCGCGGACATGCCGAGTGCCAGCGCGACGTCTGCCTCCGGAAGACCGCAGACGTACCGTAGGACGAAGGTCTCCCGCTGGCGCCTTGGTAGGCGGAGAACGGAGGCAACGAGTTCACGCCGCAGCTCGGCGTCGTCCGACCCGTTCCCATTGTGGCCGGGAGCCGGTGTGGGCGGGTGGCGTCGGACGTGGCGGAGTGCTTGTTTCGAGGCGACATTCAGCACCCAGGCGTCGCGCCAGGGCAAGGGCGCGATCCGCGCCCAACGGAGGTGTGCCCGGGCAAATGCTTGCTTCGCGACGTCTTCAGCTGATCGGGGGTCTCCGGTGAGTTGGCGAGCGGCGCGGAGCGTTCGAGGGAGGACATGGGCAAAGAATCGGTCGAACCCGTCGCCGTCGTCGGGTGTGCCGTCAGGCACGCTGCCAGAGCCGCCTGGCCTCCCAGCGCGGGGCGCGCCGCCGGTGTCAGCCGTGGGCCCGTTGAGAAGTCCAGGCGAGGGTTCTGCCGATCTCGACCACGGAGGGACTCGCGCCGAGTCCACCACGCTCACAGGTCTAGCGGTGATTGACATGCGTGCCTCCTCAGCTGAAACCGAGCTCGCGCTCGACCAAGGGAACAAGGCCGTACCCGGAAAGCTCCGGCTGCGCCACGTGCCCGAAGCGCTGGACCTGGACCTCTTCGCAGCCGCCGACGTCGGCCAAGACAACTGCAAAGGGCCTGGCTCGAGCGTCCTTGCGGAAGCTGATCGTGAGGTACTGGTCGAAGTCGATCGGGCAGAACCTCACACCCGGAGCTATGACGCTCAGATGGTTCACGAAGTCGCGGATCGCCTGGATCTTTGTCAGATCGGTGGTGGTGACGGGAGGGTGGCCCGGCTCGCTCGGATTCAGGCCTGCCGACAACACCGCCGTGAGGGCCTTCGCTCCTGCGGGAATGACGTCACCGGCGGGTTTCGCCGGCAGCCACGTCACCTGGGCATCCACGCGGATCCCGCTGCGATGGTCCGGGAGGGCCGCAATCGAGATGACCAACACCCGGGAATCCAGAAGCGCCTTGACCGGAAGCCAGCTGTATGAGACGAACCATTCATCGGTGTTCCCGTACACGCCTGAGGTACCGAAGCCGTTGTAGCCTCCTCGGTTCGTGGACTCTAGTGGCGGGTGACTCCGTTCGTACCGGAAAAGCTTCCAGGCGCTCGCCGGAGCCACGAAGAAGCGGTGCAGGTCGACGAGGTTCGGGTCGCCGATGCTCTGGGCCGCCGTATGCAACAGGTGCGAGTCGCCACTCGGCTCCTGCGCCAGTCTCTCGGATCCCTTTGGGAGCCGGACCAGGGTGAGTAGGAAAGCCGCGTCTCGTAGCGCGAGCTCGCGTCGGGACAGTGAAACGTGACGAGCAAGCGTCACCAGAACCGCCCTCGACGGCGCCACCATGGGTCGCCTGGCCTGTGTCTGCACCTGGCCGCACGCGGCGAGCATGCCCGCCAGGACGAGGCTCGCGGCGAGAACCCCACATAGGGTCCGGCGCGAGCGCACCGCAGCGGAGTTTGACACCCGGATGTCGCGAGCCGTCCTCTGTGTCGGCAGTCGAAGTGAAACAAGTCGCTCCCCGCCAGAGGGGACCGGCGCGAGGTTGGCCATCACGACTCCAAGAAGCTTCCTTCCGACGTTTCGCGTATTCGCATCGGAGGAATTCGCGATTTCGACGAGGTCACGGGAGCATCAGTTCTGGCTTGCGCGCCGGTCGCGGTCCTGGAGGCTACCGGCGGTCGCCCCGTGCAGAGAGTCCCAACGTGGCGTCAGTTCGTCCCTTCGCGGCCGCTCGTCGGTTCCTCCGCCATTGCACACGGTGATGAAACGACTACCTTCAAAGGCCTCAAGCGTCGCTCGAGAGCAGCTCACCAGCTGCGGAGACGAGCGTCGCTTCGAGCCGTCCGAGCAGGTCATCAGCGCACTGCGAGTCGATCAAGAGGGGAGGGGCAATCAGGAGCCAGTCGCCGAAGCGCCCGCTGTTTTGGCGACGCGAGTAGAGGAGGAGCCCGTGGTCGAGGCCGTGACGAAGAACGACGGCCCCCGGATCGACCTCCGCGGGAAACCGCGCAAGGCTGCCCTTGTCTGCGACGAGCTCTATCGCGAGCAGCAATCCCCGCCCGCGGACGTCACCTATGAGCGGTGAGCTCTGCGCCAGCGTGTCGAGTCCGGCTTTCAGCCTCGCGCCGATCCGCTCCGCATTGCCCATCAGATCGTGCTCGACGATCTCGTCGAGCACCGCAGCGCCGGCAGCACAGGCGATCGGATTCGCGTCGTAAGAGTGGGAGACCACGAACCCGCTGGTTGAGGCGAGCTCCTCCACGAGATGAGACGGCATGAGCGCGGCGCCGAGCGGCGCGTAGCCGGCGGCCAGACCCTTCGCAAGCACCGCGACGTCGGGGAGCGCGTCGGGGGCGAGATGGGCCGCGAGGAACCGGCCCGTCCGGAAGGCGCTGACGCTCTCGTCGAACACGAGCCGGACACCGTATCGGTCGCAGATGGAGCGTGCACCGGTGGCGAACGAAGGGTGCGGCACGTTCACGCCAGAGGCCTGACCGCCGATCGGTTCCATGACGAACGCCAGGACGCGCTCGGGTCCAATCCGATCGATAGCCTCTTCGAGCGCAGCGAGGCTGGCCGTTGCTGCCGACTCCGGGCTGGAAGCCCTGAACGTGAGCGGCGCCGGGATCTTCTCCGAGTACACGGTCATGGAGCCCCACAGTGCGGGCGTGCGGAAATCGCCGTTGAGACCGAGTGTCTCAAGCGTCGCCCCGTGGTAGCCGGGCATCAGCGAGATCACCGCCTCACGCCGCTCCTGTCCCGTCGCGACGGCATGAGCTCGCAAGAACTTCAGCGCCATCTCGACGGCTTCGGAGCCGCCGGATGTGAGGTGGACCCGCTCGAAGCCTGCGCCGGCGAGATCAGACACCCGTTCGGTGAGCGTTGCGTTGGCGGAGTGCCTCGTGGTTCGCGAATACGTGTAGGTCAGTTTTCGTCCCTGTTGCACTATGGCCTGAAGCACGCGTTCGTTTCCTTGCCCAAGCGCCGCGAGGAACGGGCCTGAACAGACATCGAGAAGGCGCCTCCCGCGATCGTCGATCAAGTAGACGCCCTGTCCCGCGACGATCGTCGGCAAAGTGCGTGCCGTCGCACGGTCGAAGAACACGTCCTGGGTCCCACCCGCCTCCGGATACCGCCAGTCGTTCATCGGACCACCCTTGTGACTGTTGGCGACGACGCCTCGACGCGTCGATCACAGGCAAGTTAGCCGTCCCACGTCGTGTGCTCAGCTACGCGAACTGACCCCGTCAAGGCTTCGTGGGGCATGACAGCAGTCAGACCGCGCGTTCTTTCCATAGCGGCCCTGGCACTCACGCTCGCCGTCTGCACTGCCTCCCAGACCGTCACTCCCACCAAGCCGTTGTCCGTGGTGGAGCTGTCGGGCGTAGCGACGGCATGGATTCCGGTCGCCTATGGCGATGCTCAGGTGTCCGTGCCCACCTCATTCTCTGTCGTGTATCCGGGCGAGACCCGGTTCTGTGCACCCTTGTCTCCGCCCGGAGCGCTTTTTGTCGCGCCGACACCCGCGACCGAGACAGGTTCCGGTTGTCCGACCCAGGCTCACAGCACGCTGGTGAGAGTCGTCCCGGTACGCCACGTTCCGTCGAAATATGCGAGCGAAACGCCCATCATCCTGAACGGCGTGACGGTATATCTTGGTCCGACCGACCAGCTGCTCTCGAGCTACACGTACTATGCGCCCTCCCTGGGCGTCGAGGTCACCGCCGATGGTCCCCTGGCCCACCAGGTCATCGAGACCTTGTCGCGTTCGCCTCGTGCCATAGCACTCGCAACTGGCATTGCACCCTCGGCGCCATCATCGTGGCACTCAGTGTCTTTCGCGGGACTCCGCCTCTCTTTCCCGGCGGGCTGGCCCGTCGAGCGAACAGAGACGTGGGACCTGTGCGGGCCAGTTCAAATCGCGATCGTGCAAGGTGTGACCCTCGACACCGACAAGGAATTCCTGGCGCTGCCTTGCCCGGCTCCGGTCGCGTTCCCGGTCACGCCATCGAACGGGGTGCGCGTTGACAGTGGAGCACAGAGTCCAACCGGGTCCTATTCACCGGGAGGTGTTTGTCTTCATATCGGCGGTCTCATCGCGTGCCCGAGCAGCACGCCGGACTACAGCGTCCTATTGCTCAGCGTGACGGTGCCAGGGCGTGAACAGCCAGTACTAGTGTCAATCGGACTGGCCGGCAACGGCATGGTCGCGAGGACCATCCTGCACTCGTTGCACGACGCATGACCCGCAGGGCCAGCCGTCCAGCAGCAGTCTTGTCATGGCGGTGCGCGCTGTCGTCGACATCGGCGTCAAGGTCGTGGCAGCCATCGTGAACTCAAAGGTCGACCGCCTTCCCACGGACTTCGAGGTCGGTGTCACCAGGGCGGGTGCAGGCGAGCAGAACCTGGCGAAGCCCAGCTCTCGCACAGGGGCCAATGCGCATGTCGTGGCTCACAAAGGTGGGAACCCGCTTGTGTTCAATGCCGAGGGGACGACTCTCGCAGCCGCGCAGCGCGCTGGGGGCGACGAAATCCCCTGAAGTAGAAGGTGCCCGGATGCGCGGTGCTCGCGAACGCGGGGAAGAACGGATTTGCCTGGCTGCGTTTCACGCTCACAATGCCCTAACAACTACGAAGCCCCGGACTGTACGCGGTCAGGACCAGCACAGAAGAACTGGGCGCGTACATGCTGATCATGTTGCTGCCGGCCGAAGCCCGGTGCGCCGAGATGTACCTGAGCCCGGTATCAAGCTCTGATATCGGGGACACTTCTGCCGCGAGTCGAAAACCGCCGCCGATTCCCATGTAGCTGTCGTGGTTCGACGAGTAGAACACTCCACTTCCGGTCAGCGCTGTTTGCAGGTTCGACTGAGCAGGTTCGGCGGTTGCAGCCAGCGGGAGACCGGAGGTTCCGCACCCGACGCAGAACACGACCAGGAGCCCGAGGGCGAAGGCGAGGTCGACTTTCCCGGGTCCCCGCCGGAACCGCCGCACACGACAAGGCTACCGCTGGTCGGACATGCCAACCCTGCTCGGTCAGGACTGGCAGGTGTCAGCCGTCCATCTGTCGGGACATCCGGCCACAAGGTCGGTTCGCTCGACCAGCTCCGACGTTGTCGAACATGCCAAGGTCCTATGGCCCTATCCGCCGCGACGGCGCCGGTAGCAAGATGGCGGGATGGCCTACAGCAAGCGTCGTGTAATCATCGCGGGAGCCGGCGGGCGCGATTTCCACAACTTCAACACCGTGTTCCGCCATGACGACTCAACCGAGGTGGTGGCCTTCACGGCCGCCCAGATCCCGGGTATCGAAGATCGTTCGTATCCGGCCTCGCTCGCCGGTCCGCTCTATCCCGAGGGCATCCCGATCGTGGCGGAGGAGGAGTTGGCAGGCCTGATCGTCCGCGAGAGCATCGACGAGATCGTCCTCGCGTACTCGGACCTGTCTCACGTCGAGGTGATGCACAAGGCATCGGCCATCTTGGCTGCCGGAGCGGACTTCCGCCTCTTGGGGCCGCGCGCCACAATGCTGCGAAGTGTCAAGCCGGTCGTGGCGATCTGTGCAGTGAGAACGGGGTGTGGCAAGAGCCAGACCACGCGTCGGGTGGGCCGGATCCTGCTCGACACGGGACTCCGGGTCGCCTTAGTGCGCCACCCGATGCCTTACGGTGACCTCGAGGCGATGAGGGTGCAGCGTTTCGCTTCGGTGGCCGACATCGACGCGTCGCATCCCAGTTTGGAGGAACGGGAGGAGTACGAGGAGCCCGTGCGCATGGGCATGGTGATGTATGCCGGGGTCGACTACGAGCAGATCCTGCGCCGAGCCGAGGCAGAATGCGATGTCGTCATCTGGGACGGCGGCAATAACGACTTTCCTTTTTTCGTCCCCGACCTCCAGATCACAGTCGTGGATCCGCTGCGCCCGGGACACGAGCTCGCCTACTACCCGGGTGAGACGTGCCTGTTGAGGGCCGACGTAGTGGTCGTCAACAAGATCGACTCGGCCGCTCCCGCCGACCTCGCCCAGGTCATCTCCAACGTGCAGGCTGTGAACCCGAGCGCCCAGATCGTGAGAGCGGCCTCGCCCGTCACCTTGGGGCAGGGCCCGCCGCTTTCGGGCAAGCGGGTCCTGGTCATCGAGGACGGCCCGACCATCACCCATGGCGGCATGCCCTTCGGTGCCGGCACCGTCGCCGCCCGCCGCAAGGGCGCTAGCGAGATCGTCGACCCGCGTCCGTACGCAGTCGGTTCTATCGCGGGCATCTATGCCCGCTACCCCGGCATCGGCGCCGTACTGCCGGCCATGGGTTACGGGGACGAGCAGCTGGCCGAGCTCGGCGCCACAGTTCGCCGGGCGCCATGCGACGTCGTCGTCATCGGCACCCCCATGGATCTGGCGCGCCTGGTGGACCTCGGCCATCCTTCGAGGCGGGTCTCCTACCAGCTGAGTGAGATCGGCTCGCCGACGCTGAAGGACGTGCTCGACCCGTTTGCCCAACGCTGGGCACCGGCTTGACCGTCGACCGGTTGGCGCTGCTGCCGCAGCTGCGTCACCCGAGTGCGTAGTGCGCGAGATCACCGAGACGGCACTCCTCGGGACACTGCAACCGCAGCGGCTTTCGTCCAGGGCTTCATCGAGATCGGCTGCAAGGTGGCCCTTGACGACTTCGACTCCGTGTACGGCGGTTTCGCTTGTTTGAAACGTCCCCGTCTCGCATCTCAAGAACGACCGGGAATTCGGCGACCTCCCAACCGAGATGTCGAGCCGCCACGTCGTGTCGGCAGTCGTGAATTTGGCCGAGGCGTTCTCCGTGCATGCTGTCGGAGGGTCCGAAGGACGACGCAACCGTCGAGCTCATCACCGAGCTTGGCGTAGCGCGCGCAGGGCGAGGTCATCGCCCGTCCGGACCAACTGCCGAGATGCTGGCTTCGAGGTCCGTTTTCTGATCACCAGGGAGGGCCGGGACCGGGTGCCTACGAAGCGGCAAGACGTTGGTTGCGCGACTGCCCCGTGCCTGACAGGAGAGTTCGGGCACCGGTACGCACCAGCTCGCTCCACCTGGCGTCGGCGACGCGGCACAACTGTTGGAGTTGCCTTCGTTCACGGCTCCGGAAAGGCGGTCCGTCACGACCTGCCACGACCACGAGACCCGATGAGTCCAGCGGCGACCAGGCAACGTCCCGGGGACCGACCAGCCCGGCGCCGCTACCGGTGGAGAGCGCAAGGCCTGCTCGAGCTCCAGCCGCGAACGCGCCCAGCCAGGCGGCACTCGGTGCATCCCCCGCCTCGGCCAGCACCACGGCCCGGGCGTCGCTCATGTCGAGCACCGTGCACCAATCGCAGGTGAAGGAGGTGCAGACGCCTCGAGCGAGCACGCTCGAAAGCTCGGTCGGGCCGAGCGCTTCGGCGAGAAGCACAGCCGCATCGAGCGGGTCGCGACCCGCATAAGGCACTTCGGAGACACGGTGGCGCAGATCCTCTACTTCGACGCCCGAGAGCTCCGATAGAGCGTTGGCGAGAGCCTCAGGGCTGTAACCGTCAGGGAGTTCGACCGTGAGCTCGTCCACAGCTCGGGCGCCGTCTCGCTCGAGGATGTCGATGCCTACGAGATCGCCTCCGAGTTCCCCGATCCTGGTTGCGATTTGACCAAGCGATCCAGGGCGGTCAGCGAGCCAGAGCCGGACGACCACGTAGCGGAACATGACGACACCGTACGCAGCAAATGTGAACGCACGGTTTCCGCAGCACGAACACCTGAAGAACCCGACGCGACACATCCGAGCATGGCTATTGCTTCGAACAGCTGTCGCGGCGTCCGCCAAGCCAGTGCTAATCGAAGGTGTTCGTGACCGGGGTTGAGTCTTGTCATTCATACGGGACAAGGTCTTCAGCCTGAGCAGTTCCTGGTAGCCCTGGTTGCTTCGACAGACGACGCTATAGCCGGCGAGACGCTCGACGGGGTGGTGGTGTCCTGGAACGCCGCAGCCGAGCGCTTCTATGGATACAGGGCTGCCGAGATGATCGACCACTTTCTGTTGTTACTGCATCGCGTCCGGCGAACCCCACCCATCGGTCCGGCCTTGCGTAACGCGCCTCGAATTGAGGAATGATGTTCAGTTGTTGCGGGTCATCCGGGTGGTTCGCCGAGACGGGAGGACAGCAGTGAGGATTGTCGACGTGGCTGTCGAGCGGTTCCGGACGGACCTTCGTGAGCCTTTCGTCACGGCACTGGGCGTTGAGACGACAGTCGACGGACTCCAGGTCCGGATCAGCGACAGCGACGGGCGGGTCGGCCTAGGAGAGGCTGTCGCTGCCACCACGGTTACAGGAGAGACGCTGGGAAGCATCGAAGACGCTGTTCGTGGCCCGCTCCGGTCAGCGGTCTTGGGCGGCCGCCTGGATGAACTCGAACAGGTCCTTCGTTCGATCGAGTTGGCGCTTCCCGGAAACCCAAGTGCCAAAGCAGCGCTTGACATTGCCGTTCACGATCTCTGGGCTCGCTGGCTCGACCGGCCACTTCATGTCTTGCTGGGTGGCGCTCGGACCGAGATAGTCACTGACATGACCATCTCGTTGGACGAGCCCGAGGCCATGGCGTCCGTCGCGGCGAGGAGGATCGCCGAGGGCTTCGGATGCTTGAAGGTGAAGCTTGGGGGTCCACCTGACATGGACCTGGAGCGAGTTCGCGCGGTGCGAGCCGTCAGCGATCCCACGGTCGCGATCCGCGTGGACGCGAATCAAGCCTGGTCCACGAAGCAAGCGTTGATGATCATCAAGAGGTTCGAAGAGGAGAACCTGGGCGTCGATCTCGTGGAACAACCTGTGCGAGCCGCCGACCTGCAAGGTCTGGCTCGTATTACAGCGAGCGTCGCGACTCCCATAATGGCCGATGAGAGCTGCTTTTCTCCTGAAGACGCGCTCAGGTTGGCAGGTGAGCACATGGCGGACGCTTTGAACATCAAGCTCATGAAGTGTGGCGGTCTACGTTCCGCACTGGCGATCGTCGCCATAGCGGAAGCTGCAGGCATCAAGTGCGCGGTGGGCTGCATGATGGAAGGCATGGTCTCAGCGACTGCGGTTGCCTGCCTGGCTGCGGGAAAGTCGAGTATTTCCTCGATCGACCTTGATGCGCCCCTCTGGTTGAGGACCGCGGAGCGATCCGGAGTCGCAACATGGAACGGGGAACGTATCCGCCTCGGCGATGCCGCAGGGCTCGGCATTGATTGACAACTACGGCGAACAAGTATTGCCACACTGCCTGCGGGAGTCCGAAGAGTAAGCGGGGGCTGGCAAGCGGTGACGTTTGCATTGCGAATGCAGATCGGCCATTTCGGCCCTGGCCTGCACCGAGTCATCAAGCCTCACGGTGTCTGTTGCTTCGCTTTCAGTCTCAGTCACACCCCCGGACGCTACACCCGCTGTCGCTGCGCCTTATCCGCGTTCCCCGCAGTCAGCCGGTCCCCATGTAGTGACCTGGGCGGTGTCGGGTGAAGCCGGATGCTTCCAGCGGTCAGTGCAACTCCGAGTAGGGTTCTTCTCAGCCACGACTCACCTTTAGTGCATCAAGAACCATCTCTTCTAGAGTCTTGCGAGCCCATGCGGTCGTAAGATTTGACAACGGCACAGGGGATGCTTCGCTTCCCGTGTAGCCACCATAATTGATGGGCTTTATCTGGATCTCGCAAGAGAAGGTCCCCGAACTCTCCCACGCGTGAACCCTTGCCTGTGCGTAAGCGCCCCCTGGATCGGCAGGAAAGGAAACGCGAAACACCAACTCATACTCCCGCGTCGCCTCAGGTGAAGTTCGCCCAGCGTTCGGCTTGACCTCCAGTAGCAGTTGACGGGTTCTCAGCTCCTTTGCCGCTCCGACAAGGAACTCTTCCATCGCTGGCAGATCCTTCTCAAGGAAATAGTCATAGGCCGTCGTAGCGGCCTTTTGGTGCCTAGCTGCGGCTTCCGCCGCTGCCTGACGGCGCTCTTGTTCCTTCGACATCGCTGCGTCAATCTTCCTGAGCCAGTCGTTGCCTTCTTCAGCCATGGCCCTACCTTCTCGTTAACGCACAACCAACAACCTCAGTTTAGTGCGCGTCCGAGGCCGATTACGAACATAAGTTCGTCATACACTGACCTACGACGGTCCATCGCGATTCTCCCCGCCGCAGGCCCCGAGCGGTCTCACTCGGGAGGGGGCGCTCGCGATCCTTGGTCATCTCGTGCGGGCCGACGTCCTCACGCGCAACGTCCCCCAGCTTGATCCGGGAGACGTTCGCCTTGCGGAGTTAACGCAGAGATCAGATGTCGCGCTCGATGACGACCTCTGTGCCAGTCAGTTCGGCCCTAGCTGCGCCAGGGATACTCGCTGGCAAGTCGCTGGCCGCGTCGTCCAGACTGTCATAGACCGTCAAGTGACCGAGCCAGCCCTCATTGGCTGTATCGTGACGGCGATTCGGCCTCGCTCGGTCCGGGCGACACCCCAGTAGGGGCCGGCATCCCACTGCATGTCCTCGTAGTCAAGTGCCTCTGCCCGCGTCTCGTCCGAGTCGGGCGCAATGAGCCAGCGGCCGGTGAACACTTCGACATTCTCCCCATTGACGACCTCGATGCGCTCAAAGCCCCGTTGTTCAGACATCTCCTTTACCTCCGCCACGAGATCTTCGGTGCCCCCCTCGGAAGGCAAGTCGGCCAAACCCTTGACGCGGGCCTTGATGTCTGCTCGCCTGCTGGAGAGCTTGGCGAGCATCGTCTGCGCTTGTGCTGGCGACATAGCTGCGCGAACGTAGAGTGGCCTTTCCGGTTGCTATCTTCTCGACGGCAAGCCAGTCGCTCTCACAGTCCGGGAAGCCGTGCTCGTTGACGAAGACGCAAACGCCTGCGCTTTGTGCCAACCCGCGAGCGATACCCACGGCCCTCGGGTCCCACGGGCATCCGTTTTCCGCCTGTGTCAGGTGCTTGAAACACATGAACAGGTGGTCCTCAATGTCGAAAAGGGTCCGCTCGCCAGCGTTGAACTGGCGCTGAAACTCCTGGCACTCGGGGCACTCCCTGGTGTCTTGGTTGAGGCGCGCGGCTTCCTCCCCGGCCAACTCCACGAGCACTTCCTGCGTGCTTGACATAACCGTCCACCCCTTCCCTGCCACGCCCTGTGTGTTGTCGGCGGGTTGTCAATCACGATAACGCACATGTGCTGTAGAAGCACATATATCGGGCCATCGGTACTGATGCCATCACTCGTAATGAACCCTGACACGGTTCATTACAGTGCAACATCGACGGAGCTACTACCTGGGACTAAGGACCCTCTATGATTTCTCGTCATGTGTCGCTGTCAAGGCTTCCTGTAAGGTTATTTGTCAAGAATCCCGGCACGTGTGCATGATTGCATTGCACAGGCTACGGCGCGATCAGCGCGGAAGGGAAAACAAAAGAGCGCCCCCGAGACCGTCGTAAGCGGTCCTGGGGGCTGGAACGAGACTGGAGGTCAGTTCCATGAAGGAAGCTACCTCTTCCGATCTTCTGGAGCGCATCTAAGCGCTGGAGGAGGCTTTCGGGCTCTACCCTCGCCAGCGACTTCTTGAGGGGGGTAGGTTCTTGCCATGCCCGAGGTGTTGGTCTTGCAGCAACGATGCTGTGACCGCATCCGCACAGCGTGGCCGGGTTTCGGCGAGCTCCGCCGACGACACCTCGTCCAGGGTGATCGCTTCGGTCGTATTCCCGAACGTGCCACGGAGGAGATCCTTCGCGTGCTGTTCACCTCCCTACTCGATTGGCCGACCGAGCACGTCAACTGGCAGCTCGAAAGGGCGGACATGGTCCTCACGAGCCCCGGAGTCCGATGGCTGGTAGTCGAAGCCAAGCGGCCCGGCGCGCTCGCCTGGAACGAACGGGCCGTCAATCATGCGCTCGACCAAGCGCTCAAGTACGCCGCTGAACAGCACGTCCACTGCGTGGCCATCAGCGATGGGCAGATGCTCTACGCCGCGGATGTGGTCCACGGTGGGCTTCGCGGCCGACTCTTCGTCTCCCTCGACTCCGAGGCACCGCCTGAGGACCTGTGGTGGCTAAGCGTTCATGGCATCTATCGATCGCGACCCGAGGCGGAAGCTGTGGGATTCGCGCTGCTACCCGCTCCAACCGCGCAAGCTGATGCAACATCGACCGCCGAAGGTGCGCTTCTCCACCCGAAGTACCACCGACCGGCGGGCTGCTTCGCCTTCGTGGGTAATGCCAACTTACCGGCCACTTGGAAGTTGCCGTACCTCCTCGAGGACGGCACCATCGACCTGCGTCGACTTCCCATGGCTATCTCCGCGATCCTTGAGACCTACCGCGGTGTTCGAGTCCGAGCAATCCCCGAGGCTGCCATCCCGGACGTTCTCCTTCGGCTGGCAAGGGCTGCCGCCAGCGTGGGAAGGCTGCCGCGAGCCGTGCCGGATGAGCCGTCCGACTGCTACGGCCTTCTCGCCTCGACCTTGGACCAAGCGGGCAGGTTCGCGGAGGTGTGGATCACCAGGCCAATGTCGGATGTTTAGACGTTCGCAGATGAGGGTGAAGGATGGCCGGCGATTATGAGTGAGTGTTCTCCGCGATTTCAGTGAGGAGGTCGAGCACGTGTCCGAAGAACGCGAGCAAACTCGCCAGGAACACACCACCAAGTGCAACTGCCAGCGCGTAGCCAATGGATCGACCCACTGAATCCCCCAGATGCCGGTGGGCGTAGAGGCCTAGAGCAACCGCACAAACGATGCCAAGCCCGAGCACCACGCCGGCAACGGTAAGAAACACAGCCGCTACCGCTGTAGCCCCGCGGTGTCTTGGCCCGCTGAGACGGCCCTTCGATGGAGGAGCGATGGGGTACATGCCAACATCGTCGCGCCACGATCGCGCACTGTCGGTGATCTCAGCGCCGCAGGCGCCGAGCGGCTCAGCCGTGAGAGGGCGCTCGCGATCCTCGGTCAGCTCTCACACCGTGCTGGAGCTCGTCGGCGGGCTTGACTGGCAGGTCAAAGCAGTGGGATGGGGGCGCTGGCAGAAGCCCTCCGAGATCGACGGCACACTAGTCATCTGGTCGGCGAAGCTTGCCGAGCGGATCGCCGAACCCGGTCCGCTTGATGAAGGCACAGTCCAGCGAGCGGCGACTCTGCTTGCGGACGTGTTCTGGCCAAGTGAGACGCTCTGTTGCAGTCACGGAGCGGATCGAGAAGAACGCTCGCGATTTCGGCCAGCTTGTGCGACTGCCGAACGGCTCCACCTTGCAGGCACTAACCCCTCAAGCTGCCATGCTGGCGAACTAGCACAAACGCATACTGCTTATAAATAGAGGGCCTTATCTTCAGCGAACGGTCACGGTCGCTACGAGCACGAGTTTCAAGGTCAACCAGTAAGATTGGCGGTGGACAAGTCACGCTACTACCTGATACACGAGGCCGAATATGGGGCCTTCGGTCCCCGGACCAATCCATCCAATCCGCTATGAGCGCTTTGACGCTAGAACAGACTTGCCGGTGTTCCTTGTCAGGCGTCGATCGGAACCACGGTACATCCTAGGGCTGCAAGTACCGCGGTCGCGGTTGATACTGTCTGACGATATCTCAGCCAGTTGTGAGTTCACCGGCCCGGTAGGCCTTCATGTACGCGCGACAATTCTCGTCGCTGCCGGTGAGAGCGTCGAGGGCAAGCTGGAACGGGCGCGCCGTGCGGTCCACAGCCAGTGCCCGCTGCATGCTCACGACCGTCGGGTCAACGATGCCGCTGTCGGCGCCAGCCTCGATCGCCAACGCCAAAAACGCGTCATTCAAGAGTCGCCTGTTTGGAAGCCCAAAACTGACATTGCTCATTCCGCCGGTGATGTGGATCTCGGTCCCGAAGCGCCGGCGTAGCTCGGTGATCGCGTCGAGGCAGTGGCGGCCGTACTCGCCGTCGACGGCGATGGGGAAGACGAGGGGGTCGACGAAGATCTGACCCAGGCCTATGCCGGCGGCCAACGACGCTTCAACCATCCGGCTCGCGTTGACCACCCGCTCCTCAGTGTTCCTCGGCATTCCCGACTCGCCGGCGGCGGTGACCACAACGGGTCCCCGGAGCCGTGCCGCCAGCTCTAGCGCCTCGATTCGTTCGAGCGAAGCCGAGTTCAGCATCGGCGGTCCGACGCGGCCGCCGGTCGCTTCGGCTGCCTCGGTAACGCCTGCGGCAATGATCTCGAGATTGGACGAATCGATCGACAGCGGGACATCGACCAGCGGTGCCAGCTCCCTCACGAGCCAGCGCATCGCCTCGAGCTGGTCGTCGAGCTTGGTCGAGATCTCGTCGACGTTCACGTCGAGAAAGTGCGCGCCCGCCTTCACCTGACGCTGGGCGAGTGTGCGCAGATACGAGAACGCAGCCAAGCAATCGGGCTCGTCTCCCGCCATCGCGACTTGCAAGGCGATCCGGACGTGCTTGATGCGCCCCTCCTGGTAGGGCTGCGAGAGCTTCTCCTCTTCGGGAATCCGCAGGTGTCTGGACACGCCGTCTCCGTCGACAAAGACGATCCCCTCCTCGCCCTGCTCGTTGGCGGCGATCCGCTCGCTCTTGTGCAGGAGCACACGCGTGGCGTGGATGTTCTCACCGATCACTACAAAATCCAGACTGCTTGTACTCACTTGACATCCTCCTGTCGAGCCGCGGAACGGGCTTGGTGATCGCGTCCCAAGAAGGTGTTCGCCCAAGCGCTTGTGCCGCGGAGAGCGTTGTCGTTGAACACGACCGGGCCATCCAGCATCGAGGCCTCCTCCCCGTAAGCCTTGAGGCGTTCGTAGGCTCGAGCCCAGATGCATTCCCGATCGGTGACCTCGCAGAGACCGTCGTGCGAGCCGCCGCACGGGCCGTTGCGTTGGTTCTTCGCGCATTGAGATTCGGGGCAGAGATAGGCGATCTCGGGCAACGAACAATCGCCGCAGTCCTTGCAGTTGTAAAGCGGCACCTTCGAAGCGTGCTCGGCTAAGTGGAGCACTTTGCGCGTCGAGACCGGGGCCGACTCGACGGCCGAGTAGAACCTCCGTGCGACGTCGAACAGCGGCGCCTCGGGATTGAAGACGGCCCAGTGAGCCAGACGGCTGGCACGATAATTGATTGGCGTGCGAAAGCGTGCACGCCGCCGCGCTGCACCGGTGCGCGATGCGACAAGGGCGCCGTTGACCTCCGAGGAGGACAGGCCCGTCGTCTCGTCGCGCTCGAAATAGTAGAACTCGTCTGAATAGGCAAAGTTGACGTCGCTCGCAAGTCTCTTCCAGCCATCTGGGCCGAATTTGTCCGCACGGGCAAGGATCTCCTCGCAATCTGCAAGATCCAGCCTGCCGCCTAGGTAGGCACCGCGAAAGCCGAGCCCGCGGGCGATCGCCACCTGCTTTGCCGCAAGCTCGAGGAAGAACGAGCGTCCGCGATCAGACGAGCGCGCGGAACGCTCGGCGAGTGCGAGCAGCTCATCGGTGACCACGACGCCGGGGACGCGGCCGGCGTTGAACGCACGCGCCGCGCCGAGCGAGAGGACGAAGACGTTCGCGATCACCGGCACGTGCAGCCCGGAAAGAGCGAGCCAACGCAACAGCTCGTCGTCCTTTCGGGCGTCGTATCCGGCTTGGTTGATGATAAAACGCGCCCCAGTTTCGATCTTCTTGCGCAACTTCAAGTACTGGGGCACCAACTCGCGCTCGTGGCGTTTGTGGTTCGTCACGACGGCGCCCAAGAAGAAGTTCGTGGGCTTCATGCGGCGTCGCGTCGTCTCGTCCAAGAGGCCCCGGTTCATCTCCGAGTACATCGCAAGAAGTCCAACCGAGTCGATGTCGAAACTCGGGCGGGCCATCCCCCCGTACCCGGGCTTCGGATAGTCACCCGTCAGGGCAAGGATGTTGTCGAACCCCTCCGAAGCGAGCTTCCAGGCGCGGCTTTGGAGAGAGTTCCGGTTGCCGTCCTTACAGGCAAGGTGGATGATCACTTCCTGGCCGTGTGATCTGAGATCAGCGCCGAGGGTGTCCGCCGCCAGCATGGCGTTGCCTGCCGGGTTATCCGTGATCGAGAGGACATCGACCCGGTCGCTCTCGGCCAAGGCAAGTGCGTGCCTCAGGACCCGCTGTCCCGCCAGGTCGCTTATCACTCCGCGGCTCGTAACCAGCTCGACGGCCACCAGGAATCGGTCAGTCTCCTCGAGCAGATGCCGGAGGGTCGGCTTGCGCCAGGAATCGGCCGTGACTTGCTCAATGGATGCGGGAGACATGCTCATCTGACAGCCGAGATCTGCGGAAGCGGGCGGAAATGGCGAAGTTTCAGGCGGCAAGCACCTCTTTCACGAGCCGTACCGCGCTGGAGGCGTCCTCGGCGTAGCCGTCGGCCCCGATCTCGTCCGCGTAGGACTTGGTGATGGGCGCCCCGCCCACGATGATGCGCACCTGGTCTCTCAGCCCTGCCGCCTTGATCGCCTCGATGGCCACTT
>Ga0326727_10007434_pt1 | contig 28989 bp, 28 predicted proteins | sample MB2enrmetagenome_FD_207643 | JGI IMG/M metagenome (GOLD analysis project Ga0326727, IMG submission 207643) | Lab enriched peat soil microbial communities from McLean, Ithaca, NY, United States - MB29MY | ecosystem: Environmental > Terrestrial > Soil > Wetlands > Peat | place: USA: New York... | reverse complement strand
TCAATATGGCCATCGGCGCCTCCTACGCCGGGGTCCGAGCCATGACCGGCTCGTCCGGCGGCGGCTTTTCGCTGATGGTGGAGGCCTTGGGCCTGGCGGGCTGTACCGAAACCCCTCTGGTCATCGTCGAGGCCCAGCGCCCGGGTCCCAGCACCGGGCACCCCACCCGCACCGAACAGGGAGACCTGAGTTTTGTTTTGGCCGCCGGTCAGGGGGATTTTCCCCGGGCAGTGCTGGCCCCGGGCACCCCGGCCCAGGCCTTCACCCTGGCGGCCCGGGCCTTCAACCTGGCGGACCGCTACCAGTTGCCGGTCTTTATTATCACCGACCAGTACCTGGCGGACACCAACTTCACCCACGAAATTACGGATTTTCCCGAAAAAATCGAAATCAACCGGGCATTGGAGACCGGGCCGGCAACCGGGCCTTATGAACGTTATGCCATCACGGCAAATGGCGTCTCACCCCGGCGCCTGCCGGGTTTTGGGCCGGAGCTGGTGGTGGCCGATTCCGATGAACACACCCCGGACGGTCACCTCACCGAAGATTTGCAAGTCAGGGCGCAGATGCACGAAAAGCGCTTGCGCAAATTAAAAACCTTGGTCAAGGAGCTGAACGGCATTACCATTTACGGACCAGCGGACGCCCCCCTGACCCTGCTGTGCTGGGGGTCCAGCTTAGGGCCGGTGCAGGAGGCGGTGGCCCGGTTGAAGGCGGCCCGGATGGTGCACCTGAGTGAGCTGTGGCCCTTCCCCACGGAGGCCGTGAGCGCCGCCCTGCGCGGCTCGAAAGAATTAGTCATGGTGGAGATGAACGCCACTGGCCAATGCCACCGCCTGCTGCGCCAGGAAACGGGGCTCAAGGCGGACCACCTGGTCCTGAAGTACGACGGGACCCCGTTTACCCCGGAATATATTCTCCGAGGCCTAGAGGGCCACGCCTGATGCTGCCGCTGGAGCTCTATCAAGGAATAGAATCGGCCTGGTGTCCGGGGTGCGGCAATTTCGGCATCCTTAAGGCTTTCAAACAAGCCCTGGCCGAATTGGAAATCCGCCCGGAAAATCTGCTGGTGGTCTCCGGCATCGGCCAGTCGTCGAAGTTTCCCCATTATTTGCAATGTAACACCTTCAACGGCATCCATGGCCGCACCCTGCCGGTGGCGACTGGGGCGCAGCTCGCCAATCACGAACTTATAATAGTGGCCAATGCCGGCGACGGCGACTGTTACGGCGAGGGAGGCAACCATCTCTTGGGCGCCCTGCGGCGCAACCCCAATCTCACCCTGGTGGTGCACAATAACCAGGTTTACGCCCTGACCAAAGGGCAGGCCTCCCCCACCACCGACCAGGGCACCAAGACCTTGTTGCAGCCGGAAGGCGTGGCCTACCCGCCCCTGCGCGCCCTGGCCCTGGCGGTGAGCCAGGAAGGCTCCTGGGTGGGCCGGAGTTTCGCCGGCCTGGTGGAGCACCTTACCGGCCTCTATAAGCAGGCCCTGACTCACCGAGGCTTCGCCCTGCTGGAGGTGTTGCAGCCTTGCGTCACCTTTAACCGGGTCAACATCTACCAGTGGTACCAGGCGCGGGTTTATGAAGTGGAGCAAGAGCCGGATTATGACCCAGAAAATGAACTCTGGGCCTATCAAAAGGCCAAAGAATGGGGGGAGCGTATCCCCATCGGCGTGATTTTCAAGCGTCCCCGGCCGCGGTTGGATGAGGCCCATGCGGTCCTCCGAACCGGCCCGTTGGTGCGACAACAACCGGAACGTCCCATCCGGGAACTTCTGGCGGAATTTTTTTAAGAGGAGAGAATGACGGTGGCTGATAAAGAAATCACTTCTTGGGATATCGTCCGGGGCCCGAACCGCATCCTGCTGGAGGAAGATTACAGCTCCCCCTGGGAGCTGTTGATCTTCCTTCTCACCATGGCCATGGAAGTCGGCCTCGGTTTCGCCTTCGCCATTTTTTGTCTGAACGGGTAGGCTATCGGGGCAAGAATGCGGCATTTTGGACCCAATGAGGGCCCAGCAGGCTGTGCCCTTACGATGGGCCGATGGCGGAAGCCTACCCCGGTGGGACAGGGAGGTAACCCGACATGGACCTAATTAGTTCATGTGCAATTTTTCTTAATTTTTCGTAAATTTTTAGGCAATATTGGTTGAAATATACCTTTGACAGCACTAAAATATTAATCAGTAGGACCAATCCCTGCCGGAAGCGGATGAGTTCGGTTTCCGGCAGCAGGCGCGGGGCAGGAACCCACCATACCTGGGGGTTACCACGGGCACTGGCGTTAGGAGTTCGCAGAGCCTAGGAACCTTGTTGGCAGAGGCTCAGGGAGGTTGGGGAAATCATGATTAACGAATTGCTGGCTCCAGGCGGCAGCCTGGAAATGGTGGAGGGAGTTTTAAAAAACGGCGCCAACGCCGTATATGTCGGATCCAAAGGCTTTAGTCGCCGGAAATGTCAATGGGAGCTGGAAGATAGCGCCATTGTGGAGGCGGTGCGCATCGCCGACCAATACCAGGGCAGGGTGCGGGTGGCCCTGAACGCCGAAATCACGCCGGAAAAGATTCCCCTGGTATTGCAAAAGGTTGAGAAGTACGCCCACTTCGGGATCGAAGGGGTAATCGTCAAGACCCCGGCGGTGATGCAGGCCATTCACCAGCGGTTTCCGCAACTGGTGATCCACGCCAGCGTCGGCTGCAATATCCAGACGCCGGCGGAAATGGCCCGGTTTAAGGATTACGGCTGCACCCAGATGGTCGCCTCCACCGAAATCGACACGGTGGAGAAACTGGCCCGCTTTAAGCGGGAAGCCGACGAATTGGGGTTGGGGACCGAGGTCCTGATCCACGGTAACCGCTGTGTCGGCGGGGTGGGCAACTGCCTGTTCCACGAACTCATTGGCGACTCCTATATCCGTAAGGTTTATAAGGACGAAGACGGCAACGAGATCGTCGAATATGAAGGGTGGCCCGACCGCAGCGGTAGTTGCTTCCGGCTCTGTATGCTCACCGACGAACAGCGGCGCAAGGTCCTCTCCCGGCGGGGCCAATCGGCGGAGATGATCGAAGTCCTCAACGAACGGATCCGGCTGCGCCCCAATGTGGCCTTTGCCATCCTGGGCGAAGATCTGAAGCAATACCTCGACCTCGGATTGGCCACGGTCAAGGTCCAGGGCCGGGAGTATGCGGTCTCCATGATCGCCAAGATGATCTGCTGTTATCGGCAGCTTATCGACGCCCATGCCCGGGGCGAAGACATTAACGGCACCTTCTACAAGCGCATCCAGGACCGCCTGGCAGCTCTCGTGGCCCAGCGGGACGCGGCCCGGCTGGAGAAGACCAGGGAGTTGCATCAGAATATTGTCGGCCTCTAACATACCGCCTAAATATCCTTGGTCATGGTCTAAAAGCCTGCCCTATTATGGGGCGGGCTTTTTATTGGACCGAAGACGGCGGGCGGAAAGACGGGGGTGTAAGCTAGATGTCGGAGCTGTCCCCGTTTTCCCGTCTCCGGTCCCCGATCATTTTTGACTCAGGTTTATCCATGGACCGTCAGCCTCTCCTGGTCTGCCAGGTCGGCGAATTTCGCAAAAGTTATCACGAGTTGCGCGCCGGCGACGCCGTGGTGGGAACCCTCCCCTTGCACCCTGGCGAACGCTTTAAATTGTTGGACCTGGCTGACCGGGGGGTGACTCTATTCCCACCAGCCCTGGCGCAATTCCTGAACAGCTCCAAGATAACCCAGGCCGAAATCCTGCGGGAGTTCATGATCCCCGGCACCTTTGTTGCTTACCGGCTGGCCGATCTCACCGACCGTCTCCCGGAGTTTTCCGAATTCCATCCGGGTCCGGTAGTCAGCAAACGCGACCGGGCTCACCTCGGTCTGGGGGTAGGACGCTGGGACTCCCTGGAGGCCCTTTACAGCCTGGCCGGGCTCCAGTCTTTGCCCTATCCCCTGGTGGTCCAGCCCTTTATCGAGGGGGCCCGGGATTTTCGGGTGGTCATAATCGGCGACTATGCCGAGGCCTATGAACGGGTAAATCCCCACGGGTTCCGCAAGAACCTCTTTCACGGCGGCTTTTCCCGGGCCGCGGCAACTGATCCCTCCCTCCTCGACTTCTGCCACCGAGTCATGGCCCGGGGAAAATTTCCTTACGCCATCCTGGACCTCCTGGTCAGCCCGGCAGGTGAACCTTATCTTTCGGAAATAAATCTCCAGGGCGGCCTCACCGGCGCCCGCCTCAAACAAGCGGAATTTCGGCAGAAGGTCGCAGCCCTGACCCAGGAATTTTGCCAGGCATGGGAAAACTCCTCGAAGAACCAACCTTAAGAAACCGGGTCCAGGTCTTCCTGGACCGCGCCCACGCCGGTCGCTGGCTGGCGGAGCGTCTCCAGGTATATCGGGGGCAAAGTGTCCGCCTGTTCGCCATTCCCGCCGGCGGGGTGCCGGTGGCCGCCGAAATCGCCAAGACCCTGATCGTTCCCCTGGACCTGGTCATTGTCCGAAAAATCCAGTTGCCCTACACCACCGAGGCCGGCTTTGGGGCCCTGAACCCGGCGGGGGAGGCCATTTTTAATGAAGCGCTGCTCCAGCATATTCACCTTTCTGCCAAAGACATCGCCGCCCAGATGGAGAAGACTGCCGCCGTTATCCGCCGGCAGGAAGAAAGGCTCCGGGGCGGCCGGCCTTATCCCAAGTTGGCCGGGGCGCCGGCCATCGTGGTGGACGACGGTCTGGCTTCCGGCTACACCATGCGGGCCGCGCTGCTCTTCCTCAAACACCTGGGCGCCGGCAAGACCATCGCCGCCGTGCCCACCGGTTCGGAGCACACCGTGCGCGACCTTTTGCCCGAAGTGGATGAACTCCTCTGCCTCAACGTCCGGGGCGGCTGGTCCTTTGCAGTGGCCGACGCCTACGAAAACTGGTATGATTTGGACGAGGAGGAAGTCCTGAAGATCATGGCGTCTCTGGAAACCCAAGCTTCATGAGGCATAAGCCGCTCTCAGCCGCTAATCCGGGAACCCTCCGCATTCCCCTGGACTCCCTGGCCTTCGACATCGACGGGGTGGTGGCCGATATCATGACCACCTTCCTGGAACTGGCCCGGGAGCGCTATAACTGCGGCCACCATCTGCGCTACGAGGACCTCACCGCCTTCCGGCTGGAAGACTGCCTGGACCTGGAGCCGGATATCATCCGCAGTCTCATCCGGGAACTCATCGACCGGCCCCACGAGCTGACGGTGGCGCCCATGCCCCATGCCGTGCCGGTCCTCACCCGCCTGGCCCGGGAGTTCCCGTTGCTCTTCATCACCGCCCGGGACCGGGCCACGCCCATCAAAACCTGGCTGCATCGCACCCTGGCCGAAGTGCCGCCGGTAGCCATCCGGGTGGTGGCCACCGGAGACCACAACAATAAACTCCATTTTCTGCTGGACCATGGCGTCCAGTATTTTGTCGAGGACCGCCTGGAAACCTGCCAACAATTAGCCGAACACGGCATCATCCCCATCCTCTTCGCCCAACCCTGGAACCGCCGACCGCATCCCTTCCTGGAAGTAGCCGACTGGCCAACTCTGGCCGGCCTCCTTTTTGGGAAGTGAGCGTAGGGGCGACCCGCCGGGTCGCCCTTCTCTGGTGGCACAGGTTTCCAAGCTGGGCTCTTTATGCCCTCCCCCCAAAAACCTTCCCTCCCACGCCCTTCCTTTTCCTGTAATATTAAGATAAAATTTCATTATGACTCAGCGGGAAGCTGCTATAGCAGGGCGGATTACCCCGGAAATGGCGCAGGCGGCCCAGGCGGAGGGCCTGGCCCCGGAGTTTATCCGGGAGGGCCTGGTCACGGGCACCCTGGCAGTGCCGGCCAACCCCCGGCATCAGGGGCTGCAGCCCGCGGCCATTGGCCGCGGCGTCCGGGTCAAGATCAACGCCAATATCGGCACCTCGCCCCACGACATCAATCTGGAGAAGGAACAGGCCAAGCTGGCTGCCGCCCTGGAGTACGGCGCCCATGCGGTCATGGACCTGTCCACCGGCGGCGACCTGGACGCCATCCGCCGCGCCCTGCTGGCCCGCTGCCCCGTGCCCTTTGGCACCGTGCCCATCTACCAGCTCATGACCGAAATTAAGTCCCTGGCTGAAGTCAAACCCGCTGACCTTCTGGAGATGGTGCGCCATCAGGCCCGCCAGGGAGTGGACTTCGTCACGGTGCACTGCGGCGTCACCCGGGCGGCGCTGCCCCTCCTGAAAAACCGGGTCACCGGCGTGGTCTCCCGCGGCGGGGCCTTCCTCGCCGCCTGGATGCGGCGGTTCGGCCGGGAAAATCCCTTGTTTGAACAGTATGACCACCTCCTGGAGATCGCCCGGGAATATGACGTCACCCTGTCCCTCGGCGATGGCCTGCGTCCCGGCTGTCTGGCCGACGCCACCGATAAGGCCCAACTGCACGAGCTGAAAATCCTGGGCGAGCTTACCCGGAGGGCCTGGGCCAAAGGCGTCCAGGTTATCGTGGAAGGCCCGGGGCATCTGCCCCTGCACGCCATTAAGAAAAACGTCCGCCTCCAGCAGAAGTATTGCCACGGTGCCCCCTTTTACGTCCTCGGGCCCCTGGTCACCGACGTGGCTTCGGGCTATGACCACATCGCCGGGGCCATCGGCGGGGCCCTGGCCGCCACCCTCGGGGCCTCCTTCCTGTGCTATGTCACCCCGGCGGAGCACCTGAAGCTGCCGGAGGTGGAGGACGTCATTGACGGGGTGGTGGCCTCCCGCCTCGCCGCCCATGCCGCCGATATCGCCCTGGGCTTCCCCGGCGCCGCCGCCTGGGACCTTGCCATGTCCCGGGCCCGCCGCGCCCTGGATTGGGACACCCAGCTCCAGCTCTCCGTCAATCCCCCCAGGGCCCGGCGCCTCCGGGAGCAGAGCCGGGCCGTCGAGGACCAGTGCACCATGTGCGGCCGTTTCTGCGCCCTGAAGGTCTTCGACGATAAATTTGACGAATAATCCCTTTTAATCCCCGCCGGTTCTCATACCAGATTGCCGTCAATCGGTGGCACAGGCGTCTCGCTGTGCATTTATGCGGCGGCCACGGAGGCCCCACCAGCACTTTAAACAATTTATGGGTGAGCCATTGGCGGCATACCTTTGCGCCTTGGCGTCTTGGCGAGAAAATCTTTCCAGCACTTTAAACAATTTATGGGTGAGCCATCGGTGGCACAGGCGTCTCGCCTGTGCCTTTATGCGGCGGCCACGAAGGCCCCACCAGCATTTTAAACAATTTATTGGTGATCCAAAGGCTCATGAGCAATTGTTGCGAAAGTTTATGTAGAACCGCCGCCCTCGGCGGTTCTAGCCTTTATTATTGGCGCCGCCGCCCTCGGCGGTGCTAACTGTAATGAGCCTGGGGTTTCCCCCCCCGGAAAGCCGGCGCCGGTGCTCCCCCGGTACCCCCTCCGCAAAGGTCTTTCGAAACCGCTTCCTTATCGCTCTGGATAATTTTAAATTTTTAGTCCCTTGGAACGAAAATGGTTGCCCGAATTAGCCCGGCGCCGAAAAATCCAGTCTTTTCCTGAAGTTAGGGCAAATAAAATAGTGCACACTCCAAGTTGCTAATATTCCCCGGTTTTTCGGATTAACCGGCCTTTTTTGCTCAATTTTGCTCAATTTTGCTCAACTTTTTCTCCGGAATCAGGGCCTTTGGGGGCAAAATTGTTCCGCTACGAAAAAAATATCCGCAGCATGTCACGCAAAAGTTACTGATATTCCTCACTTTACCTCGCCAAGCCGCCGCCGCGGTCCCCTTTAAACCCCAATTTTTGCCATGTTTGTCCCGCTTATGTGCCGCTTCTCCGCCCGCCGCCCCCCGCGGCGAGCGGTTAGAAAAATGTAGGGCGGGCACTGCCCGCCATCTACTTTAACCCCCAGTTTACGCCACGTTGGTGCCGTTTATGTGTCGCATCTAAGAGGGCCGCCCCAGACGGCGAGCGGTTCGTTGCCGGATACCACTAGCGTAAGCCAGAAAGCAAAAAATTTCCAGCACGGATGAGACAATTGACCCGGAAATTAGCTCAAGACTCAAAATTCAAGGTTCAAAGTGAAGGAAAGAGGATGCGCGCTGCATTTATGAAGGGCAAAGACCAGGGGGAACTGCTGCGGCCGGAAACCGTTGAGGCCGGGCGAGGGAATATTCCTAACGCCAAGACGCCAAGAGGATTTAGCTCTTTCCCAAGTTTCCCTGGGGAACGAAAATAGCTGCTAGGCTAAGCTTGTCGAATAAAGCGGCGCTCCCAAGGCGAGCCTGGGAACGAGATGATATAAAGTCTAATGACAATATAGAAATATACGTACTAATGAACCATCTCTAATCAGTTCTTATTGGTTATCTTATTCCATCTGTTTTTTTAATTTAGAAATTGAGCCTTTTAACTGGTCATTTAAAACAATTACATCATCATAAAATAATATTTTTTCTATCCAAGGAAGTTCATTATTATTAAAATGGGTATAATATTCCAAGTATCCTTGATATTGATCAAATTTAAAAGATAGCAACCCTATATCAACATGAATTCCAAACCATAGCTTATCTTGATAGTATACAAGACATTTAGCCCAATTATAGAACCATGCAGGTGAATAGGCTATAAAATGCTTGTTTTGAGAGATAATATATCCATATAAAGGACCCTTAAAATAAGCAGTCCATATCATGTCACCAACTTCTATTTCCGCAGTTATACTTGCGCCGCAGATAGGTTTCCCTTCATAATAATGTAACTTTACAGGGCCAGTTCTTTTAGTCCCATTTTCTGAATGCCATCTTTGGGATGCAAATTCAGGCTTATCTAAATCAATGGCCTTAATTTCGAGCATTCCCTTTTTAACAGCATAATCCTCAAGGACCTCCATGAATTCCTGATCAGTATCTGGTAGTATCTCTATATAGGGAGATGCAGGGCCAGCAGTATCAGCCCAATGATATGATTCGGATATCTGATATAACTGATTTCTTTTAAAAGAGTAGACGAACAAGGTGCGTGAACCACCACCAGTACCAAATGATTCATCAATAAAGGCTATCTCTTTAATTCCATCTTCATCACAATCTATTACCTCAAATAAGCCTTCTTTGTTAAATAATATTTCGCTAGTCCATATCGGTCTAAATGTATTTCCAACTGATTCAAGTACGTGAATCCTATCTCTATAAGCATCTAAGCTATCACGACGTCTTACTGCTATGAAAGTATGCTTTGAATTAAAATTATGATAAGGTATCGCAGCAACGATATGCCCAGCAAGGATAGACTGAGCGATGTTACGGGCAGTTGAGCTTTTTAAAGATTGCCTTTTTTCTTTTCTTTTGAAATTCCATAGTCTTAATTTTTGATAATATTGTTTGGCAAAATCCCATAACTTATCTCTGCAATCTGCCAAAATTTTTAAGATGAATTCAATCATGATCAAATCATTTTATTTTATAATTGTCTAGAGAATTGCTACAAGAAAATGTATAAGTCGTCAAGGGTTTTTTAAGCCCTGAATTGGGGAGATTAGATAATTTACTTTCACGGAATAAGCCCGTAAGACGGGATAGCGCCGCGCCTCCCGCCATATCCGCTATCAGCCTTATTCCATCTCTAGACTTCGAACTTTATCATCTGCCGCCCATTCTAAGCGGATAAATCCCCCGTTCCACCTGGCGCATAAAGCTGGAACCGGACAATTCCCCAACCTGGCAACCTGACCGGGCTTTCCCGGCTTATCGTGCCGGTAATCCACCTGACATTCAAGGTCAGCCGTGTCGGTGCGCCCTGCGCCCCATCTTCTTCCTTGAAAATCTAGGTATTGGTGCGCAGTGCGCCCCCTAGATGACTTATATTAATTAGATATCAAATGAATATTTTTTCCGTAGGGGCGAACCTTGTATTCGCCCAGGGAATGGGGGCGAACATAAAGTTCGCCCCTTGTATATTAACAGAGTATCCCAGGCACATGTCTTGGTTTTCCTTAGAGATGATAAGATATGTGGCCAGGATCAGTAAGCTCAGCCCAGGGGACAGGCCCATGGGCCTGTCCCCTGGTAAAACGGTTGCGGACGTGGCAGCCCGGCCCGCCCTAGGTCCGTTGCCAGCATTTTTTATTTTTTCAAAAAATTTACCATATGATAAATTTTTTATTTACTTTTAATCTTATGATATATATATTGAAAATTAAGAAAATGTAGAGGTAGTATTGCTTGTTCAATCTAAGGTATGGAGGATATCGATATGTCTTGGCTACAATTTGCTAAATTTTGGGAGGAAATTAATTGTGGAAACCGCATCGTCCCTTTCTCAGCTACCCTGCGCTATTTTTCTAAAGTAATTCAAGCAGTTAATCCAAAGTGGAAACTTTATCGTGTCATATAGCCCGAAAAATTTAACATCTCTCGGTCTATTAGGCATAACCGCCGAAATACGAAAAGAGATAATGCTTTCACTTACAGTTAATGATTATTCATCCGGACCTGAGGCTGATCAAAATTTCTCTGGCGAAATTTGTAAATTTGGGATAACGGTTGGAGACAAGCAAGTTTACATTAAATTGAAAATTGAGGATCAAAAACATCGCAAGGTTGCGAAATGTTTGTCTTTTCATATTGCTGACCATGATATTTATTACCCCTATAAATAAATAAGTTGGAAAATAATGACTAAAGACATTTGTTGGAATTGCGGAAAAGAAACTAATCTTGAATATATTGAAAAATATGAAAATATTCTCGTGCGTGGCGAGAATATTAATGTTCTTGTTAAATATTATAAATGCAATGAATGTGGCGGGGAATATGAAGATCAAAATTATGACCCTTTATTCTTAGCATATAAAGAATTCCGAATACATCATAACATGATGCAACCTAATGAAATTCGCGCACTACGACAAAGGTATGGGTTAACTCAAAAAGAGTTATCAAAATTATTAGGATGGGGGGAAGTTACACTTAGCCGTTATGACAATGGAGCTCTTCAAGATGATTCACATGAAATTATGCTCCAAATGATTAAAGATCCACACAACTTACGTGAGCGGGTTATTCATAATGGCGATTTTCTTGCTGGGAAAAAACGTGAGAGGCTTGTTTCGTTGTTAGAAAATGAGATTGAAGAGGCACATTCTTTTCCCATGATTCTTGAGGAACTTTTTGGGAAATATGCGCCGGATATTTTAAGTGGATTCCGAAAACTAAACCTAGATAAGGTTTTTCAAGCTATAGTATTTTTTTGTGCCGATGGTATTTTTAAAACTAAACTAAACAAGCTCCTTTTTTATGCGGATTTTAAATATTACAAAGATAACGCAGTGTCTATAACTGGTCTTAGATATGTACATCTTCCTTTAGGCCCTGTGCCTGATAATTATGAACATTATTATGCTACACTTCAAGGCATTGAAGAAGCAATTAAAATCGAAGAGAAAATTAGTGGTGATTACGTGGGGGAAATTTTTTGGGCTTGCAAGAAACCGGATTTAACAATCTTTTCGGATTATGAAATAAAAACATTGATTGATGTAAAGACATTTTTCAAATCATTTACGGCGAGTAAGATTAAGGAGTTTTCACATAGAGAAAGGGGCTATCAAGAGACTCACGATGGTCAAATAATACCATATTCATATGCTGATTACCTTCAAATACCAACTAATATTAATCATCTCTTAATAAGAGAGGAAGGAGTCATGGCAAAGCCACGAAACACTTATAAGTATGATTTTAAGGTTGGCAATAAGATCGTCCACAGCGGGATTACCAATGATCTTGAGCGCCGCGAACAGGAACACAGACAACGCTGGTCCGGTGGACACATTGTCAAGGTTGGAAAGGTAACGACCGAAGAAGCCGGCCGCAAATGGGAAGAAACAAAAAAAAAGGCGATTACTCCACCACGCAAGAAATAAGATTTCTAATCTTGCGCGGATAACCCATCTTTATAAACTCCCCTCCAGAGCGCGTAGGCCGGGAAAGCGCGCGCCTCCCGCCATTTCCGACATTAGCCTTATTCCGTCTCAGGACTGCGAAGCTTATCATCTGCCGCCCATTCTAACAGGATAAATGCCCCGTTTCACCTGGCGCGGAAGGCTGCAATCCGGCCAAGCCACCACCCTGGCAACCTGACCAAGCTTTCCCGGATTATCGTGCCGGTAATTCACCTGACGCTCATGGGAAGGCAAACCGCCACTGACGGGCTACCAAAAGAACGGAAGGCGAGAAGCGCGGCGAAACTGCCTCAAAACTTCGCGATTCAGGTGGAAATGTATTATCGGACCTAAGTAGCACCTTTTGGCCTCTCGCCCCCTGTTAATTACCGGGCTTTTACAGGGCCTTTTGGCCCCCGGCCGTCTGCTGCTGGCAGAGGGGAAACAGGGGGGTTTTTGGCTCCCGGCCTTCTGCTAATTACCGGGGAAAAACAATGCCCTCGAAACCCGGAGAGTCAGGAAACATCAAGGAAAAGCCAAAAGACTCACCCAATAAAATAACCGAAGACCTCCTGTAAATTCATTTAATTTGGGTGTAAATTGCTGCTAGGACAATGGGAATGGTAATCCATCCTGCGAGTTTAAGAACATGCCAGGATAAAAAAGTAATAAGATTAACTTTTTGGGGTGACCATTCTTTAGCAAGCCCTAAATCCACTCCAGGTAAAAACCTATCTAAACTTAACAGGAATTTGATTATCCAAGGATGGTGTGAAGACATTCCCTTTAGCCAACTATTTGAGGTTAAAAACTTTTCATCAAATTTTGGGGCAAACAAAAAAGTTCCCATCGCGATGAGTGGTACTATCACGTACAGCACTCGCCAGGGCTGCCGACCGTACCCCACCGGCCAGCCCCAGAAGAACTGGACGAGCCATCTTACCCGCCAGCTCTTCTGCTGTAGTTCCCGTTTTTTCAAGCTGATGAAAACATTATCGGCCAGGGCTTCGTGTCCGCTGCGTTTGGAATAGTCCTCCAGATTCACATAATCCTGGGTGTCGAAATCACTCTTTTCAATCCATTTAAACAGCACAATTCCAGTTTCCGGAGGAGTCAGGGCCTGGTAGGTCATTCCGCCCAACTTTAAACTACCAGGAGTTGGAGAATCGATAAGTTGCAAGGTCTGGAAACGGCTGGCAGTGAAATTTGCGCTTTTGGAGATGTGGAGATTTTTTAAAAAGGTTTGCCCTTTAACCACTAGATGAGAGGCATCCAAGGTGGTTATATCAGCGTATTCTAGGCTAAATCTTTGTTCCACCGTGGCCCCGACCAGCTTGAGGTCTCTTATATCGGCGTTTCTAAAAATTAATTCGGATAATTGTGCCCCATCAAACTTCGCGCTCTGGGCAAATTCAACCCTTTCTGCAATGACGCCTTTAACTTCTTCTCCCACCACGGTAGCATCGCCAATTTTTGCCTTAGAAAAATCAACCGGCCCTTTGAAAACCGAATTGGTAAGATTCGTAAGCTCCTTGACCTCCAGGCGAGAAAAATTCACCGTCTCCTGGTCATTAAAAAACTTGACCCCGTTGGCCTGGAACTCCCGTCCAATTTGCACCCCGGTGAAAACCGCCTCCCCAAAAAACTGGGCCACTACGAAACTTAAATCTTCCCCGATGATGGCTTGCAGAAAATCGGCACTTTGCCGAAATTTGGTGTTCCCGAAATAGGCGCTACGCCCCACTTCAACCCCTACAAACCCAGCTTCCCCTTCAAAATCTACATTAGATACCATCAATTCACCTTTTATTTGTGTGCCATAGAATTTGGCTTCCTTATCAAAAGTTGACCCATCCAATTTCAGGTTTCTTTGAAAAATGCAGTCCGTGAAAAATATCTGGCCGCGAAAGTGACAATTCATAAATTCCACCATATACGAGCTTGTTTCATATTCTAATTTTACCGGGCCGCTGATCTCGGCATTTATAATCCTGATACCCTCTTTGTGAATAAGTAGCCGTTGGAATTCCCCGCCCAGAAGGGCCTCTAAAAACCGACCGCGCAATTTCGTCCGCGTATCGGCATCCCCGTATTTCTTCCGCAATTCGCTCAGGTCTGCTGGTTCTCCTTGGGTTACCTTTTCGAGGACCAGAGATTCAGCCGGTCGGAGGTCTTTCAGGTCCGGAGGACTAAGGTACTCAACTGCCTCTATAACGGAAATAGTCCCCCCTAAAGAAGTTGCCAGCCATAGAACCAGGATCAAAGCCAGAGTATGAATTATTCTCATGAACTTGCCCTCCATAACTGGACCTGCCAGGGCTGGGCTTTCGGGTACGGACCGCGGAGGTGGGCCGACCTCCTTACAGTGCCGAGATGTTTCTCACGGTCTGGCTTTACGGCTACCTCAACCGAATTCGCCGCAGCCGGCAATTGGAGCAGGGCTGCCGATTACCTTGCCGGTTATCTCTTTTCCCGGTCCTTGAGCTATCGCCCTTGAGGCGGTTAAAATTATCATCAATAAAATCAGGAAAAAGATGACCTTCCCTTCGTTTAGTTACCCTCCTGTAACCAAACGGCTGGGAACCTTTGGGGATTATTTAAACCTTCTTTTTCACCACCAAAACGGGGCAGGGGGCCTGGCCGATGACCCGTTCGACCACGGAGCCCATGAGGAGTTTGCGCAGGCCGGTGCGGCCGTGGCTCCCCAGGATGATGAGGTTCACTTGCTTGGTCCGGGCCCAGTGGATAATGGCCTGGTCGGGCTGCCCCCGGGGCACCGCGGTTTCCAGCGCCACCCCGCGCCTCCGGGCTTCCGCCTCCAACTTTTGCACCACCGCCCTGGCGGCGCTGAGCTCGCCGTCGGTGGCGGCCACGGAAATCCCCAGGAGATGGCTGCCCATCCGTTGGGTGATGCTCAGGGCCTCCTCCCAGGCCGCGGCGCTGAAGGGCGAGTCGTCGCTGGCCACCAGCAGGCGCTTGAACTCCAGGGTCGCACCTTCAGGGACCACCAAAACGTTGACCCGGCTATGGCCAATGACCCGGGCGGTGACGCTGCCCATGAGGAGCCGGGCCAGGCCGGTCAGGCCGTGGCGGCCCATGATGATCCAGTCGGGCTTGAGTTCCTCTGCCTCTTCCCGGATGCCTTCAAAGGCGGAGGCACTGCTGCGTAGGCGGGGTTCCAGGTCCACCCCCAACTCGGCGGCCTTGGCGCGCCAGGGCTCCAGGCGACTGCGTACCGCGGCTTCCTGGGCGGCCTGCATCTCCAGATTGATGGTGGGCGGCGGCAGCAGGTCCGGGGACTGCAATTCATAGAGGGGAACAAAGGGGAGGACTTGCAGGAGGTAGACCTTGCACTGGGCGGTCCTGGCCAGGTCCAGGGCAACCGCGATGGCCCCCTGGCTGTCCGGGGACTCATCAGTGCACACCAGCAATTTTTCCAGAGGGGCGGGGGAAATCATAAATGCTCCGGTTTTCGGTTCCAAAAATAAGGGTTAGTCTGCTAACACCATATTACCCAGATTAATTGCGCCAGGATATCCTGCTTTTTTTTACCACAGAAAACCGGAAACTAAAAACCATCATTTCCTCTTCACCACCAGGACCGGGCAGGGGGCCTGGCCGATGACCCGTTCGGCGACGCTGCCCAGGAGCAGCCTCTTGAAGCCGGTGCGGCCATGGCTGCCCATGATGATCAGGTCGGCTTGGTTTGCCGCCGCCACCCGGATGATGCCTTCATCCGCGGCCAGCCCCTGGGGCGAAAAGCCCTCGAAGGAGACGCCGGCCTGGTTGGCGGCGCTCAGCATCTGGTGGACGAGCTCCTGGGCCTCGAGGATTTCCCCCTCCTCCCGGGCCACCGCCACCCCGAGGAGCTGGCCGCCGGCCTGACGCGCCATGGCCAGGGCCTCCTTCAGGGCGGCGCCGCTGAATTCCGAGCCGTCGGCGGCGATGAGCAGACGCCGGAAGGACAGCGAGGCCCCCCCGGGCACCACCAGGACGTTGACGGGGCTCAGGCCGATGACCCGGGCGGTGACCGACCCCATAAAGAGGCGCACCAGGGCGGTGCGGCCGTAGCGCCCCAGGATGATGAGGTCAGCCTTGATTTTTTCGGCTTCCTCCAGGATGGCGGCATAGGGCGAAAGGCTATGCCTGATCCGGTAATCCAGCGACACTCCCTGCCGGGCCGCCTGGGAGGCCGTGGCGGCCTGCTGGCGGAGAATCTCCTCCTCCAGGCAGGCCCGCAGGTCCGGGGCCACGGCCTCATATTCGGGGACGATCTCCACCACTTGCACCACGAAAAGCTGGCTGCCGCAGGCCTGGGCCAGGAGCAGGGACTGGGCCACGGCGTTCTGGCCTTCGTCGGAGCCGTCGGTGCCGGCCAGCAGGCTTTTCCAGGGGCCGGGACAGGTCAGGGATTTTTTTGCCTTCATAATTGCCTTGGCCTTTTGATTAAAATAACGCCTCGGGGGCGAGCCAACCAGTGAAAATTAAGAAAAAATTCCTAGAAATCCCTTAAAACCATAAGGACTCTGCCTGCGGCTGCGGCGGGCGCCGTGCTGGTCCCGCCTTTTCCATAAAAATGGCGGGTCCGGAGGCTCACCCCCCCCTGCCCTACCCTTCCGCCATCTCCTGCTCCCCGGGGCGTTCGTAGTGGCCGGCCAGGAAACGCCGGGCCAGGACCTGGGGGATGTCGTCGTCGCTCATGAGCATGTCCATCTGACGCACATAGGCCATCAGGCGCCCCAGGAGGTCCAGGCGCTCTTCGGTTTCCGCCGCCGGCCGTCTTTGGAAGCGGGCTCGAATAATGTCTCCATGAATCTCCATTTCAAAGCCCAGATGTTCCAGAACCGCGGCGATGAGCTGGATGCGGCGGATGCGGCGAAGGTCGTCGGCAGCCCCGCCCTTGAAGGTAAAATGGATGTAATTGTCCGCCGGCAAATCGCCCAGGTAGCTGTCCACGCTTTGAAAATGATAGCCCAGGCGGCAGGCGTAGTTGACGTAATTGGCGCCGACGATGGCGTAGGTCTTGTCCCAGAACTGTTCCGGCGGCCGAATGGCCGACTGGCCCAGGACGTGCATGAAGCCGCCCACGTTCATGGGCACCGGCCCGGCCCAGGCGATGTCAGGGTGGCTGATGCCCCGCCACAGGGCCCGCATGGGCCGGGAAACGATCTTTTCCGGCAGCACCGTGGTCTCGTGGCTGGCCAGACCGTCGCCCAGGTCCACCAGGTGGAGGTTGAGGGGCAAGTCGGTTTTGAGCTTTAGAAGTTTGAGGGCCGGCACCCCGCCCTGGGCGACCTCATCCATGAGGCCTAACATCACCTGGATCGCCTTTTCATGGGCAAACCAGGTGAGGTCGCGGTAGGTGCGGCAATCTTCCGGGCGAAGGCCGGGGCGGCGGCGGTCCAACAGGGTCAGCGGGCTGATGAGGTTCAGGATGGTGCGAAATCGCTCCGGATCGGCCAAATCGGCCAATCGTTCATTGATGGCGGACCGGATCCTGGCCCTGGCCACCTCCAGTTCCGGCCAGCGGCCCCCGGACATGCCATGCAGGGCGGCCAGCAGATCAACAAACCGCCGGTCCAGCAGTTCGATCCGGACCAGCCAGGCGTCGATATCCGGACCCTCAGGAGCCGCCAGCTTCTCGTCCAGGTAGCTCATGAGCACCTGGATCTCGTTATTCAAGGCGAGAACCCGTTGGAAGCCGCGCCAGATAGCCTTCAGGCCCGGCCTTGGCGGCTTATTTTTGCGCCGGAACCAATCAAGTAAACCCATGAAACCTGGTGGCCAGTGGTCAGTGGTCAGTTGTCAGTTGCCAGTTGCCAGGAATAATCTTGTCATTTTAAATACTTATGCCATTCGCGCCGCTCAGGGAGACAGGAAAAAGTCGGTTTCGGATTATCACTAAGGTAAGGAGTCGCACTGAATTTCTTTAGTAATTTCCTTCCCATCGCGTAAAAGCAAGATGGTAACTTTCTGGCAAGCATTCACTCCTGCCGCATCATCAACACTTTTCAAGTCAGTCATTTCTATATCTCCAATCTTTTTTACAATATCTCCTGCAAGGATATCTGCTTGGAATGCAGGAGATCCCTTCCTTACTGCAACAACTAACATCCCCTTGTCGCTTCCGATCTTCCGGCGGAGGTCCTTAGTTAATTCTTTAGGATGAAAACCAAACACCTCATAAAATTTCTGATAGGGGTTGGCAAAGACCACTTGCAACCTTCCCATGGCGACCCTCCTTTTGAGGTGGTGCTTGCCTCCAACTCACCGCCCTCCAAAAATAACCAGGCCAGACTTCCTCCAAAGGTAACCCGGCTATCTCTAAAAACCTGCCGCTTTCCGCCCCCGCCTCAAAGCGGATATGGCTGAGAGTTTAGGATAAACATGCTCTTGTGAAAAAGTCAAATGAAGTTTAATTGCGGGCACCCAATACCAGGGGGTGGGTCTGCTGATATGCCCCCCTCGATTAAAAATCGAAATAATTTCCTTGGCGGTCATATTGACCCATGGGGTCCTGGGGCCTCATCGCGGGGTTTTGGTTTGGGCCGGTGAAAATTTGTAAAGGGGCGGGACCAATGGTCATCCACTGCCCCCGCAGATTTTTTCGTTTATCAAAGTTTCCGGGGATTGCTAGAGGGCAGATAGTGAAAGTTTGGCATGTTTACGGCGAAACTACCTCTAAATTACTTACTATTTTGTTTTATCGGCATAGTAACTTATTGTCGGAGTAGAGGACGTGGCCTGGGCATCGGACGGCACGAATTCCCAACCGCCGCCCAAGGCTTTGTAGAGGGCTAGGAGATCGGTGACGATGTTGGTTTCGCTTACCACCAGTGCGTCTTCGGAAGTGAAGAGCGAACGCTGGGCGATGAGCACGCTAAGAAAGTCGAGCAGGCCCATCGTGTAAAGCTCCACCGATAGCTCCACGGCTTTGCGGTTTTCGATGACGGATTCATTAAGCGATTTGCGGTGCTGCTGTTCCTTGTTAAAGGCAATCATGGCATTCTCGACATCCTGGAAGGCGCTTAACACCGTCTTCTGGTAGGTGATGAAGGACTGATCGCGTAATGCCTCCTGCACCCGGACATTCGAAATAAGGGCGCCGCCCTGAAAAATCGGCCAGGTCATCGACGGTCCAAAGGAGTAAGAGTTGCCGGCCGCACCCCACCACGTCAGGAGCAGGTTGCTCTGCCAGTTCACGGTGCCGGTGAGGGAAAATTGCGGGAAGAGTTGGGCGGTGGCGACGCCGATTTGCGCCGTGGCGGCATGCAGTTGGGCCTCGGCCTCGCGAATGTCGGGCCGGCGACGCAACAGGTTCGAAGGCAAACCAGCGGGAATTTTCGACGGTACGCTGGGCAGGTTGCGGGTGGGCGCCAACTGCTGCAGCAGATCAGCCGGCGGCCGGGCCAACAGAACACTCAACGCATAGATCGCCTGCTGGGCGGAGTTTTCGAACACCGGGATGGTGGATTCGGTCGTGGCCACGTTGGCCTCGGCGTTGGCGACGTCCAGGGCACTGAGAAATCCCACCCCGGATCGCTGGCGCGTGATCGTGGCCGTGTCTTGCTGAGCTTTCAGGTTATTCTTGGCGATCACGATCTCCTGTTGAAAACCGCGCAGCTGTATGTAATTGAGGCCAACTTCGCTGACCAGGGTGACCAGCGTGTCGCTGATGTTTTCGACCGCCGCCTCGACGTTGGCGTTGGCCGCTTCAAGGTTGCGGCGCAGCCCGCCGAAAATGTCGATTTCCCACACCGCATCGAAGCCTGCCTGATAGAGATTCTGCACCTGAGCTGTCGAAGGCAGGCCCCTCGAGCTCCCCCCCTGGGTCGCTACCTGCGTTTTCTCCCGCTGATAGGTGGCGGTAGCTGTGACCGCGGGCCACAAACCACCCACCGCCACGCCTCGCAAGGCGCGGGCCTGCCGGAGGCGCGCCTTGGCAAGTTGCAGGTCGAGATTGGCCTTTATCGCCTCTTCAACCAGGCCGGTTAACATCGGGTCATCGAACTGCCGCCACCATTGGGTCAATTCAGCGGGCTGCGCGGTGATCACGTACGGTTGCTTTGTCGGCATCTTCGTCACGCCCTCCCAATTGGCAGGCGCCTCGGGGTGCGGCGGCTGGAAATCGGGTCCGACCAGGCAGCCGCTCACCAGCAACGCCAGCACCGCGCAGACCGCGCCCAGGATCGGGAAGGAGTGCAGTGCTTGGTTGGTTTTCATCAATACCACTTCACTCGTACCGAAGCGCCTCGATGGGATCGAGCCGCGACGCTTTCCACGCCGGGTAAAAACCGAAGGCGATGCCTACGATGGCCGAAATGAGCACGGCGGCCACAATGGCGGGCAGTGAGATTGCGGTCGGCCAGTGCATCACCTTGGTTACCACGTACGAACTGCCGCGTCCTACCGCAATCCCCGCCGTTCCGCCTAGCAGGCACAGAAGGATGGCCTCAGTTAAAAATTGCCGCAGAATATCGCCCGGCTCCGCACCCACGGCCATCCGAAGCCCGATCTCGCGCGTTCGTTCGGTGACCGACACCAGCATAATGTTCATGATGCCGATGCCGCCGACCACCAGCGAGATCATCGCCACGCACAACAACAGTTTGGTCATCAACTCCGCCGTTGAACTCATCGCCTTGGTAATCTCGGTCATGTCACGGATGCGGAAATCATCCGGGTCGGTGCTGCGAAGGTGGTGCCGCTGCCGCAGCAAGTCGGTGATATGTTGGATGGCAGGGGGGACCCCGCGGCTGGAGATGGCGGCGATCAGAATCTGGTCCACGTTCGGGAACCGGGTCTGCTGCGTCGTGTCCACTTGCTCGCTGGCCGTTGGCACATAGTAGAGATTCTGCGAAAGATTCGGGTAAATCATGCTAAGGGTATTTACTTCGCTGGTAGTGGCGACGCTCGAACTGCTCTGGTTGCTGCTGGTCAGCGAGGAAGCGACCACCCGATATTTGATGGTGGTCCATGGCGCCAACAGAATATCATCCTGGTCCAGGCCCATCAGGTTGGCGCCCTTCTTCTGCAACACGCCAATGACCTTGAAAGGCACGTTCCGGATGCGCACATACTTGCCGAGGGGCGATTTGCCGCCAAACAATTCGAGTACGAGGGTCTGGCCGACCAGGCAAACCTTGCTGGAGTTTCGGACCTCATGCTCGGTGAACGCTTCCCCTTCAGCCAGGTCGGTCCAATCGCGTATCTCGAGGAACGTTGGAGTGGTGCCGTAGATGTACGTCGGCACATAGTTGATATTGCCGTACACCACCTGGGCGCGGGCCCGCACGATCGGCGCCGTGTTAGCCACGGTGGGGCATTCTTTCAGGATCGCCTCCCCATCCTGCGGTGTCAGCGTCATCATGGCGCCGACCCCGGTGTTGACGCCGGCGATGTTCATGGACCCGGGCATGATCACCATGGTGTTGGCACCCATGGCTGCCATGGTACGCTGGATGGCGAGGGACGCTCCGTTGCCGATCTCCATCATGGTGATCACCGACGCCACCCCGATGATGATGCCCAGGGTCGTCAGTACGGCGCGCATGACGTTATGGCGCAGCGCATGGAAGGCCATTTTTATGGTGCGGTATGATTTCATCCGGCGCCTCCGCTGACCGGCGGCGCCTCCCCACTCCTGATCAGGCCGTCCTTGATGTGGATGATCCGCTGCGCATGTTGCGCCACTTCAGCATCATGGGTGACGATGATGATCGTGAGGCCGTCGGTGCGGTTGAGCTCTTGCAGCATCTGGAGGAGTTCTTGGCTGGTCTGCGAGTCCAGGTTGCCGGTGGGCTCGTCGGCGAGCAGCACCTGTGGATTATTAATCAAAGAACGAGCAATGGCCACCCGCTGTTGTTCGCCGCCCGAAAGTTGCGAGGGCTGGTGATGAGTGCGATCCCCCAACCCCACTTTCTGGAGCAGGTCGGCAGTGCGCCGTTTCATCTCGTGCTCACTGGGGTTTTCCTTGGCGTACATCAAGGGCAGCTGGGCGTTTTCCAAGGCCGTCAGGCGCGGCAGCAGGTTGAAATTCTGGAACACGAAACCAATCATCCGGTTCCGCAAGCGGGCGAGTTCCGTCGCCGTCAGCCCGGAGACTTCGCGGCTATTTAACCAGTATTCGCCCGAGGTCGGATGATCGAGGCAACCGATGATATTCATCAGCGTGCTCTTGCCGGAGCCGCTGGCCCCCATCAGCGCCACAAGCTCGCCGCGGACGACCTGCAGGGAAATCCCTTTGAGCACCGGCAAATCCACCTCGCCGAGGCGGTAGGTCTTGTGGATGTCTTGCAGCTCGATCAACTCCATGAGCCGCGCCCTCCTCTGCGGGCTTCAGCGTCCGCTGCCCGAAGGGGCCTGACCTTGCCCGCGAAAACCCCGCCCCACTTGCGGGATGAGCGGGTTGGTCTCGGCGCCTGGGCCGGCCTCGGCTTCCCGCTTTCCTTCCTTTCCTTCGAGGATGACCACCCGCAGGCCCTCAACCAGATCTTTGCCTTTAACTTCCGTCCAGGCGCCATCCGTCAAGCCGATGTCCACCTTGATCGGCCGGACGAAATTGCCTTGCTCCACCCAGATGGTGCCGCGCGATTGTGGCGGCGCGCCGTCGGCACCGCCGCCCTCGCGCTTCGACGGACTGGCCCGCGTGTGTGCCCGGCGATATTCCGGCGCAATCTGGCTGGGACGCGGGGTCCAGCGCAGCGCGGCGCTGGGAACCAGCAGCGCCTTCTGCCGGCGGCCAACTTCGAACTGGGCGTTCGCCGTCAGGTAGGGCAGTAGTTTCCCGTCGGAGTTGTCGGTGTTGACCTCCACCGTATAGGTGACCACATTCTGCGACATAGTGGCATTGAGCCGGATCTTGTTGACCACGCCTTGGAAAACCTGATCGGGGAAGGCGTCAACCGTGAAGGTCATTGGCTGGCCCGGGTGGATATTGCCGATGTCGGCTTCGTTCACCGAGGCCCAGACCTGGATGCGCTTGAGGTCTTTGGCGATGAGGAACAGGCTGGGCGTGGTCGTGCTGGAGACGACGGTCTGGCCGAGGTTGACGCGCCGATCTACGACCACGCCTTTGACCGGCGACTTGACGATGCAGTACGCCAGGTTTTCCTCATCCTTTTTCAAAGTGGCGATCGCCTGCGACAACGCCGCTTTCGCCTGGTCCACGGCGGCCACCGCCACTGCCAGGTTGGCCTGCGCCACCAAGTAATTGGCTTTGTACTGATCATAAAGGGTCGGGGCCAAAGCTTTGGACGGGCCGAGCGTCTCGGCGCGATGCCAGTCCGCCTCAGCCTCAAACAGCTTGGCCTTCATCTGCAGCACGTTTGCTCTGGCGTTGACCAGGTTGGCGCGGGCCTGTTCCACCGCGGCCTTGTCAATATCGACGGCGGCGATATACAGCGTATCGTCTATCTTCGCCAGCATCATCCCCGCACTTACGACCGACCCATAGTCAACCGTCTTATTGTCCACGTCCTTGCCGAAGCTAAGGATCTGTCCCTGGACCTGGGCGCCCACGTCCACGGTTATCTCCGGCTCCACCGTCCCCGAGGCGCTGATTATGGCCACCAGATCGCCGCGCCTCAGCGGGACTGACCGGAAGGCCGCGGCGGTACGCCTACCGCTGGCAAAATACCCCAGCAACAGTAGAGCAACCACCACTAGGCCGAGGCCGACGATAGTGATCCTTTTGTTATGGGAAAGTTTCATCTAATTCTATTTTGCGGCAATCCCATCTCTATTTCAAGAAAACACCGCCATCTGCAGAAATCGGCGATGGGACCTACTTATTGAGAAGAAAGACCGGACCTTTTCCAACGCTTTGTCTTTTTTATACATATTAAAATCAAATAACTAAATGTCGTAATAAGCCAACAGATCAGTACTTTACTGCCACAAGGGAGACTTATCGGTGGATCAGGAAAAACTGATAGGCTCCCAGTCAAGCAGATCTTGATAAGGCTCCTGGCCTTTGGTTACCAATTGACTTGCCCATGGCCCCCTGGGCTTCGTCCGCCAGAGCCCATGCCTCTGGAATCTCGGTCACGGTGATCCTGTTCCCGCCAGAGCGGCATTCCTTGCTCATCCCGCACTTTCAATGTCTGCCCGTCTTTGTTTACTTTGGCGGCGAGAAGCCTGGTCTGGCCGTCACTGGTAACCCTGGAGCCGGTCACTTCCAAGGAATCCCCTTGATTTAAATGAAAGCCCTGCTTGCTGACATACCAAGGTGGTCCTAAGTCTACATTAATCTGGTCTTTATCGTTCTTAAGGATTAATCCCTGGGTCTGCATGCCCGGGGCGACCCGCCATCCTGTCATGCCATAGCTTCCCAGGTCCTCCACCTGTCCTTTGACCGTGGTCACCGTTTGGGGATTGTACTGCTGTTCCTGTGTCCTGGAGCCGCCAAACCTGACGCCTAATGGAGCAATATTAATCTGCTGCGCCAAGATTTGATTAGCCCCAGTCAGCGTCATGCTAAGCATAACTAGCGATAACAAGGCCCATTTTTTTCTGGAACAGATTCTCTGCATTTAGTCTTTTTTCCTTGCGACAAAAAGATTAAACCGCGAAAAGAAGCAAAATCAGTCCTTAAAGTACAGCAAATTTTTTATCAGTTAAAACCAGTTTTTCCTCCCCAATGGTGAATTTACCCAGAACTCCATCATAGTTCGCCTTATATGCTAAAGAAAACAATTTTGCCTCAGGCCGCGCCGGAGTCTTGAGAGTTTCTGGTTTACTTGATTAAAGGCCAGTTCCCAAGACAGAAAGAAGCAAGCAAAGGAATCCAATTAGGATAGAAAATCCATGCGCGGTTATGGCTCAGCATTTGATCCGCATCCTGGCGGACTCCTTGGGGGCTCAACTTGGTCAGATTAGGGCTTCCGGCGCCAAGCCCATAGACTTTGCAATGTCCCCACTCCTTCCCGTAAAGGCAAGGGTTAACCATGCCAAATATTGTCGTTTATGGGTTGCTGATCATGCTTGTATATCTCATGCTCCTTATGCTGAGATGACGGAAGGGCAATTCAAGGAAAACCGAGGTCATGCAAAACTAATCCTTGCCAGGCAGTTGGCCTTTGCGCCCCACATGTCAATGTATTGGGCCTGTTAATGATCAAGAGATTTTGAAAATTCCACCACAGTCGCGCTTTTCCAATTATTGGCGTTTCCGCTGGTAGGCAGTCCGGTAGATATAACCATCGGGATTTATCCAAAACATCTCGGAATTAAGGTAGGAAGTTTTAGCCGAACCTCCACGGGAGGAGCCACCACCACTGCCAGACCCTCCCCCATGCCGATTCCCGCCAAAACCGCCACCGAATCCGCCACCACCGAACCGTCCGCCGCCAGAGGAGCCCCCTCCGCTATCTGATCCAGAGGCTGGTTCAGATTCATAGGTTGAATATATAAAAATCTTGCCGCCCTGTCCGTCATCTAATTTTTCGTCGGGCGGTCCCTTGGCCGCAATCAGATCGTTAAAGTTTTTGCCCTTCCAATCTTCTTCTAATTGTTGGGCCTTCTTGCTGGCACTGGTGGCACAAGCCCCGATGGCCAGGGTCAAAAGGGATAGAATCATAATTTTAATGCTTGCCTTGATCTTCCAAGTCGCCGATCGTCGCATAAAACCTCCTAAATATTGCCTCACCTTTCTTTGCCCTTCTCCCGGGGAGTCTCTTGCCTTGACCTAATCAATTTGCCTTCTTAAAAATTAACCCGGCTTCTCTCATTCGATTGGGTCCAACCAAGACAACCGTAAATCTCGGCTAATAATATCTGCTTATGAGCTTGCCTTGACGGTAGAGAGAGATGTGCGCATCCTGGGAGATACTGATACCCAAGACGTTAGGGCAATAGGCGGAGAATTCCCGGGTGGCCTGGTGGCGCATGCCGCTGCCTAGGTCATCCTTGTCCGGTTGCAGGCTTAACCCGCCGGGCTTGAGGCGTGCCTGAAACTGGCAGGCTTCTAGTCGATTATTAAAAATCAGCGCCCCGTCGGATTTGGACAGCCCCAGGAAATGGCTAAGCCAGCGTTCCTGGAGAGGCACGGGATGGGCCAGACGCACCTGGTTTTCTAAAGGGGTGTCTGGAGCCTCAAGTTGGGAATCGGTTAAGCCTATGAGAAAGATGCTCCCATGGCCGCAGTGCCTCAGCATAAACAACAATGACTTGAGCTGGAGCATGGCCTCCGGCAAGTGGATACCCGGGCAAACCTCTTTTAGTTGTTCCTCCAAATCATCCCAGAAGGCGTCCTGGAAGAGCGGGATATGCAGGTGGCCATGGCGATATTCCAAGATCGAGAAAAGAATCAGGGGACTTTTTCGACCCCTCAGAGGGATCACAAAACTGATCCGGCCCCGTGAAGAAACGGTCACCAGATACAGGATCGAACGCCAGGCCTTTAAGGTGGCCAGGTGGCGATGAGTGCCCCGAGTAAGCTCCAGAAGCCCGACAATTTTGCTCTCATACATGGCCAAGAAGGTGCTGCGGCCATCAGCCGTGAGAAGGAACTGCCGGAAGCCCTGCAAACCCTCATCCAGGGAAGGGTGATCGAATGGGTGATACATGAGCAGAGAAGCAAGGTGATCCCGGTAGTAATCCAAAGGCCTGGAGATAGTCAAAAAAGCAAATCCCGTACTAAGTCGTTCGCCTTCCACGGAGTAATAGAGAAGGCTTTTAAACATGCGATAATAGCGGACCACGCCTTCTTCCCCGGAGCTTCCGGGTATTTCACAGCGCCGCAGATCTCTCTCCCTTGGGAGCATGGACCCGAGGTAAGGTTTGTCGTTAGCATCCAACTTAATGGCAGCGCACGGGGCCCAATAAAGGCTCTGCAGGTAGCCTGCCACCACTTGCTCTTCCAAAGAATACGGGGTAAACGGAAAAAAGCTCTTCTTTCCTTCAAAGGTCAGAGCCTGCCCTTCAAAGGTCAAGGATAAATAATGCATTAATAAGCGGCTGAAAAGGACGCTGAGGAATCGACAGTGAAATGGTGAGAGGAGGAAAGCACTTTGCGAAGTGCGCAACCGCAAGGCCATCGTAATGCCCCCTAATTCCAGGAGGATCAGGTGGAACAGGGCTTTCCCCTCCTGAAGATTGGGATAGATAAGCCCCCTGGCCTGTATCAGGTACTGCTGAAAATGCATGGTTAAGTGGGGAAAAAGCTCCAGGCCGCTGGATGGCTCTAAGGTTGCTGCCTCCGGCTGATCAAGCCACTCCACCGAACAGTAGGTAATGTCATTGATAAGGCGTAATACTTCCGGGGTATTCACCAGAGAACGCAAGCCGGAGGTAAACGGTTCCCTAGATAGAATTCGAGCTTTAAGCATAGCATTTTCGATTCAATTCATAAGGAGGCTAATTACTAATTAAAATAATCCAAAAGAAATTCGACCAAAAGCCAATTGATGGTTCGGTTTGTTTCTTGGCGTTGGCATAATCTGTTTGCAGTTTTTCGGTTATCTCCGCCTTTCGCACCATTGATCTTCTTGTCCATCACCCACCAAATCCTTTTCTGGCTTGTCTTAAAAGAGGCCCAGGCTCCCTGAAGGAACCTGGACCGTTTCACAGGTTAGAGGAAGTAAGGATAGGCGATTTCACTAGGGGGAATCCTGCCTCATTTTTACAAACCGACATCGCCGGGAATACCGAACTCCATGGCCATGTTGGTCTCCTCATCAGTATCGGAATCCTCCATGCCAAGCTGCTTCTTATGCTCGTGTTTAGGAAGAATTTTCTTTACTTCTATCATCGCGGGTACAGCCTTTTCCTGCAGCTTGGCCTTGACCGCATTGATCTCCTTGAGCTTGGCCAGGATCTGTTTTTCCTCCGGATTTTCGGCACGCCACAGAGCCCGCAATTCCGCCCGCTTTACCACCATGTCCTTGCGCAGGCTGGCCGTGTCATCCAGATATTTCTGCCGCAGATCGAAGAGTTTCCCCGCTTCCTCCGGGGTAAGCTTGGCAAATTTCCCATGGTGACCGCAATGGCCCCAATGATGCCCCCGGGGTCCGCTCATCCCGAAAGGGTCAGCCCAGGAGGTAAAGCCCAGGCTCAGAATTAACCCCAGGGCCAACAATAACACTATCGCTAGCGTCCCTCTTTTCACTCTTTCTCACCTCCTTTCTGAGTCTTGGGCCAGGGTTAACCAGCCCTTGGTTACAAAAACACCAAAAGGACGATAAATCGGCGGCCAGCACCCTTGAGAAAAATTATCAGGGAGATAACGAATAGGAGTCTAGTAGCGTGGGGGAATCTCACCCCCGCGCCCTCAAGGGTCCGGACGTGAGCCTCTCGACTCATCCGGCTCCTATCGGCCCGCCATAATTTCATGGCCTTGCTTAATTCAATGGCTCCTCCCATTCCTGGTTGACCATAAAATAAAGCCGATGGATCCAACCCTTCGCTCCTTCCCCATTACGGGACTTCCTCGCTACTCCGGGTTGTTCCGCCCCGGTGCCCCACCTCGGTCTCTCACCCTTGTGGGTCCTCCACTTGGGCTTCTCCCTTAACCTCGGGACGACAGGTTCCCACGTTCCACCCGAGAGCCTGGTTCAGGTTCACGCCCCCTTTAGGCCGGACGCCGCCCAGGCAGAAAGCAGGTCCCCCCCTGGATTTGTCCTGGGGTCAAGATAGCCCCCAGTTTCGAGGTCGTCTCCTTTGTTTCCACCCCTCATCAGTGGTTCGCGCCTGCCCGTCTCCCTGAACCTCACCCGTCCCGGCCTTTAGGCATGACTTTTCCTTAACGCTCACCACCCTGGCTCTTTACCAGCGCAGCTTAAGGTGGTTTGGAGCCTGCTCCGGCAAGCCGGCTCCGCGGAGCCACCCCCATCTCTCGTGCAGTTGCGCCCGTTTTCCCTATTACTCCAAGCGCCCTCGTGGCGCACTATCTTGCCAAACCCATAACTATACGCAGCGTCTTAAGTAATTGAACACAAGCGCCTGACGGTTTCATTTCCCAGGCGCCATTGAGAGAATATTCTCTCCACGACTTCCACGATGTCTGTCAAAGTTTGGAAATATTGATTATG
>Ga0326727_10007433_pt1 | contig 28990 bp, 21 predicted proteins | sample MB2enrmetagenome_FD_207643 | JGI IMG/M metagenome (GOLD analysis project Ga0326727, IMG submission 207643) | Lab enriched peat soil microbial communities from McLean, Ithaca, NY, United States - MB29MY | ecosystem: Environmental > Terrestrial > Soil > Wetlands > Peat | place: USA: New York... | reverse complement strand
CCATCAGACGGGCTCGCTGCCTTGAAGAAGTGCGGTGCCTTCGTCGGTCAGTGCGCTTAGACTGCATGGGCGCAGCCTAACTCACTCCGCCTCTCTTGTGCAGATGCGCCCGGCTTGACGCTTACAATCCAGGTGTGCCAGATAGGAACGGATATTCTCGCTTTCGGCATTCACTGTCTTGCCTAAACAGCGACCCGAAGTTCGCTGAGATCCCTCTTGTACCCCACTTTTCGTGCCGCCGTGGCGATCCGATCACGGAGTTCGTACGCGGCCTTTTCTGTGAGAGTGCAGACAATTAGCTCCTTTGGAAGGGCTCTCTCCTCCAAAAAAAGGTTCATTGTGCGCGAAACCAAGGTAAAGGTTTTCCCGGAACCTGGACCCGCGATTACCAGCAGAGGCCTCTCAGAATGGCCAGTGATGGCTCTTTGCGCGTCATTAAGATTAGGATAGGCGCTGGATCTCGATTCGAGTTGAGTATCAATCTGGCCGCAACCAGATCTTACTGGTGGCCACTGTCGTTTAGCGAAGCGGATTTGCGTTCTCGAAAACGGCAAGGCTTCAAATACTCGATCTTCAAGCGGCCGGGGAATAGAAGAAAAAGACCGCGAGGATAGCATAAACGCTTATCAGCAGAACGCCTTCAAACCAATTCGTCTCTCCATCGAAAGAAACCAGGGTCGCCACTGTGACGGAGATCACGACCGCCAAAACTTCGAGTAGGGGAAACACCAGCGACATCCGGTGCTGAGTGAAGTGAGAGGCAATCACAAGCAACGGGGCAACGAAGAGGGCCACCTGTGTGCTGCTGCCGAGCGCAATATTGAGGGCAAGGTCCATCTTGTCTTTGATCGCCATTGTCACCGCGGTCGAATGCTCTGCGGCGTTGCCGATAATGGCGATGACAAACAGCCCGACGAAACGCTCGGTCCAGCCGAGCGCATGCGTGACGGATTCAATACCGCCGACCAGGACCGCGCTTTCAAAAGCGATCAAGCCCCCACACACAACAAGCACGAGAAGTGTGGCCGCCGCTGTAACTTGCGCACTCGCGCGCACCGGGGAGCGGAAGAGGTCCCTGTGAGTCCGGAAGATGAAAATGAAGCTCGCGAAATAACTGCCGATGAGGATCGGGGCCGTCAGGAAGCTGAGGCGTTCAGTCGCTGCCCCGCCAGGCTGCATCGATCCGAATACTGAAAGGTCGAACAGCGCAGGCATGACGAGCCCCACCACCGCCAGCACCAGCATCGTCGTACTTGCACCAACGGCTACGCGATTGAAGACCTGTTTCTCGCGCCCGATTCCCCCCAGGAATACCGCCAGTCCGAAGACGAGCAAAAGCTCGCCGATGATGCTGCCTGTGATCGAAGCCTTGAGTGCCTCAATATGGCCGGCCCGAAGAAGAAAGAAACCAAGGACCAGTTCAGGGGCATTACCGAGCGTGGCGTTCGTTAGACCGCCGGCCGCGGGGCCAGCGTGGATCGCGAGCTCCTCAGTAGCTCCACCGAGAATCGCAGCCAGCGGGACAAGCGCCAGCGCGGAGAGCAGAAAGAGCAGGCCCTTCGAGGAGTGAACAAAATAGAGAACGACCGAAGGCGGAACCAAGAAAATGCAGGATAGGCGCCAGTCCGCCAGAAAAAACTTCGCCACTCCGATCCATGACACGCAAAGCGTTCCGCGCCCTGCATTCCGCGTCGCCAACGTCCGGAACTCCTAAGAGGTTGCACAAACACACTTCGTAACTGTCGTTCTGAGCGAAGCGAACAATCTCCGTTCTGGAACCGAAGAGCTCTATAGATACTTCATGCGTTTCACGCCAGACCGTCTGCGGCTCCCTCAGGCTGACAGTTCAAAGAGTCTTCGAGCATCCTGTCGAGGGCCCCGAAAGACCGCAGGCAACTGAGGAGCAACCCGGACCGCTCGCATTTCTCAGGATTTCGCGAGGTCCACTGCCTCAACGCGCTCCCCTTGCCGTGCGCGCCGCTAAATGGTCACGTCCAGTTTTCACAAACCCCAAAAACCTGCGAGCCAACTCGCCGATCCGATCCGGTTTGCGGTGCCGTATCGCGTCTGCAGGCATCAGTTCGCGGCCTATCCCAAGTCCTGCAGCTCCGGCAATGATGAATTTGGACGCGTTGACTTGATTTACCCCTCCCGCCGCGATCAGGGGTATATGCGGAAACATGGCGTTGAGCGAAAGAATGTAATCATGGCCCCCGATGTGCGCGCAGGGAACGAGTTTGACAAAATCCGACCCGGCCTCCCAGGCGGCCATCACCTCCGTGGGCGTGAGCGCTCCCGGGATCGACACGATCTCTTCTTGTGCTGCGAACTCGATCACCGCCGGATGAAGTCCATCACTGGTCAGGAACTTCGCTCCCGCTTCCAGGCATTTCCGCGCGCTCGAGAGCAACCTGACACCGCCCGCTCCCACAATGATACCGGGGACTCTCTTCACCAAATGGGCGATGACCCTGGTCGCTTGAGGCACAGTGAGCGGAATCTCGACCACGGGAACCCCGCCTCTGACAAGAGCTTCAGCAACAAAGATGGCATCCTCCTCCGAAGACACCCGGACTGCCGCAATAATTCCCGTCTCCTCGATCTGGACCTGCACCGCTTTCTTATTCATGGAACCGCCTCGCGGCCCACCGCCTCATTCAATTGTGCCGCGGAGGTCAGGTAAGCTCCGATCAGAGTCAAATAGTTTCGCTGAACGCTGCGATAATCGCTCTCCGCGTTCAGAAAATCGAGCAGCGACGCTGCGCCGCGCTGAAACGAATAGGTCACGATATCACGCACTCGGACCGCCTGGGTGAGATATTTTTCCCTGTAGGGGCGGATCAGGTTGGCGTTGCTCTGGAGGCTCGCGTAGGCGGTATCCACATCGCTGAAGACCTGGGCCTCGGCGGCATCGCGCTGCCGTTCGTTAAGGCCGATATCCAGGAGCGTGCGCAGCTTCTCACCTTGATTCCGGTCGAAGACGCGCAGCGGTATGCTGATGCTTATGCCGAAAGTGTGTTTATCATAAGGGTTATTAAAGGAAGGATTATAGGTATACCAGACGTCAAACGTGGGGTCGGTCGATCCGTTTGCCACCGCAAGATTGTGATCTGTTTTGGCTTTATCCACGGACTCGATCGCTACCTTCAGGTCCGGCCTGCTCTCGAGCGCGATACGTCGAAGATCCGCGAGTGCGTAACTTGGCTCGGTGAATTCAAAAGGGCCGGTGACGTCGAACTGATCTGTCGGTGTGCGATCGTTCAACAGCATCAAGAGTTGGATCTTTGCGGTCTGCAAGGCCACCTTGGCGCTTTCAAGGTCAGATTCATATTGGACACGCTGAAGCTCAAGGCGATCGAGATCTACCTTCGCCAGGCCACCGACTCGAAATCGCTCCCTGCTGATGGAGAGGACGTGGTCGTAATGTTCGAGGTCTGCTTTCGAGAGGTTGACGATGGCTTTCTGTTGAAGCGTTTGCAGGAACGCGCTGTGCAGAGCAAAAACGAGCGTCCTGTCCTGATCCTTATATTGCGAAGCGGCAATTCCTGTGGCCTTCTGGGCACTTTCTCGCCGCAACTCTCGCTTGTGCTGCCTTTCGTGCAAGTAGCTTACGCTGGGGGAGAAATCGGTACCAGCGAGCGGCCTCCAGACCCCTTGGTAGGGAATGAGCTGCGTGCCGTCTGCGAGAAGGCCAAGATTTGGATTGGGGCGGAGATAAGCCGTGATCTCATTGGCCCGCGACTCGTCGATATTGATTTGAGCGGCTTTCAGCGTGGGATTGATGGCCTCAAATTTCTCCCGAATCTCGTCCCAGGTGAACGCCTGCTGGCAGAAAGACGGGACCGGAAACAGGAGAAGCGCGGCGAGAACAAGAAGCTTCCGAACTGGTGACATGGCCTCCTCGAAAGGCTACGTAACGTGGCGGTGCAATATGTTGCGATTGAATATCGCCCGCCGGAATTCAGGGTACAACTCAAGGCTAACGATGGCATCGCCGTTGACGAGACACCCCGGTACCCTGCCTGACGGACTCTGTGTGTTACACCGGCTGCGCACGTTCCGGCTCCGGGAGCTTGTCGGTGTCTCTTGCAATCCATACATAAAACGTCGGCAGTATCACAATGCTCAAGGCGAGGTCGGCAATCAGGCCGCCGACGATGACAATCGCAAAGGGCCGCTGTGAATCTGAACCAATGTCGTGGGACAGGGCCGCCGGCAGCAGTCCCAGTGTGGCAACCAGCATGGTCATCATGATGGGGCGAAGGCGCAGGACCGCTCCCTCGATGGCAGACTCGACGACGGTGTAGCCGCCCGCGCGGAGTTGATTGATGTACTCGAGCATGATGACACCTGTCTGAACCGATACGCCGAAGAGCGCGAGCATGCCGACGCCCGACGACACACTAAGATAAGTTCCGGTCACAAGCAGCGCCAGGAAGCCTCCCACCCGGGCCAGGCCGACGTTCAACAAAATCAGCAGGGACCACTTGTAGGAGCGAAACATTGTGTACAGGATGATGAAGATGACGAGGACCGTCAGTGGAACGATCGCCGCCAGCCGCTTCTCCGCTCGCTGTTCGCTTTCGTATTCTCCCGACCAACCGATGTGATAGCCTGCGGGCAGCTTCACGTTTTCATTAATCTTTCGAATCGCTTCTTCGACGGTCGTCCCCAGGTCCCGCTCCCGGACGTTGAAGGTGACCGCCGCGTAGCGCGTGTTGCCTTCTCTGTAAATGTCATAGGCGCCGTCTTTCACTTCAACGTTGGTGAGCTGCGAGAGAGAAACCCTCTCTCCCGTCGGCGAAAGCAGGCGAATCTTGGCGATGGCTCCCGGCGTATTGCGATAAGGCTCCTGGTAGCGCACCACCACGTCATAGCGCTGCTGATCAATCAGCACCTGGCTCACCGCATTTCCGCCGATGGCCGTCTGTACAGCGTCCTGCACGTCCGCTACGTTAATGCCAAAGCGAGCGGCCTGGCGGCGGTCGATCGTCAGGTCCAGATTCGGCTGGCCGAAATCGCGCAGGAGCTTTACGTCGTGCATGCCCGGGATACGCGACATGACCGTGACGACTTCTTGTCCTTTCTCTTCCAGAGTCCTCAGATCGTCCCCGAAAATCTTGAGCGCCAGCGAGCCCTTGGTGCCCGTGAGGGTCTCGCCGACATTGTCTTCGATGGGCTGCGAGAAGTTCCAGATCGCCCCCGGACAGTTCATTGGCAGTTCGCGATTCATCGAGGCGATCAGTTCCTCTTTGTCTTTGTGAAAGACAGGCCGCCACTGTTCGTGCGGTTTCAAGTCGACAAAATATTCCGTATTGCCGAAGCCCCCGGTATCGGTCCCATCGTCAGGCCTGCCGGCCTGCGAGACCACTGTCTTCACCTCCGGATACGATGCGAAAACGTACCGGCCGCAGGTGGCGAATTTTTCGCCCTCGGAGAGACTCGTGCTGTTGGCAAGAGTTCCTCGCGCCCAGATTGCGCCTTCGTCCAGATGAGGCAGGAACTCCGCGCCGATGACGCCGCCGAATCCCAGGTAGATTGTTCCCGCCAGCGCAACGCCGGCCACCGCGACAACTACCCAGCGATGTTGAATGGCCCAGCGTAGCCGGCGGCGATAAAGCTCTGTCAGGTAGTCCATCACAGGGTTGCGCAGCTCGCGAACGCCCTTGCGGAAGAAGGCGCTGGCCAGCACCGGAGCGATGAGAATCGAAAACGTCATTGCGCCGAGAAGTGCAAAGGCCACTGTCCAGGCCATGGGCCGGAATAACCTGCCCTCCACCCGCTGCAGTGTGAAGATTGGCAAGTAGGCGGTGATGATGATGGCGATAGCGTAAAAGACCGGGCGTTGGACCTCGTGGGCGGCTTCCCGGATGGTCTCGTCGACGGTCTTGTTACCGCCGCCGTTTTTGGGCCGGCTCATGTGCCGGACAATGTTCTCAACCATCACCACTGCTCCGTCCACCACCATTCCGAAATCGAGCGCACCCAACGACAACAGATTGGCGGGAATCTTGCTCAGATCAAGCCAGATGGACGCGAACAGCAGTGAGAACGGAATCGTGCAGGCGACAATCAGGGCAGCGCGAACGTTGAGCAGAAACAGGAAGAGGATGAGAGCCACCAGTATCATCCCCTCCGTCAGATTGTGCATTACCGTGTGCAGCGTGAAACGTAGAAGGTCGGCGCGATCGAGCATGGGTACGATCTTCACGCCCGGGGGCAGCAGGCCGTTGTTCAGCTCGTCCACCTTGGCGTGAATGGCGCGAAGTGTGGATTCTTCCTCCGCCCCCTTGCGCAAAAGTACCGCGCCCTGGATAACGTCGGGCTCGTCGATGATCCGGCCGTCCTCCATGTGGTTCGCTCTGGCCATATGACCAAGGCGGATTTTGGGACCCTGGGTCACCTGTGCAATGTCCTGCACGCGGAGTGCGGTGCCGCTCTGCGTCTTTAGGACCGTCTGTTCGATGTCATGGACGCCGCTGAAAAGCCCCAGCGCGCGGACGTTCATCTGCTGCATTCCAACTTCAACAAAGCTGCCCCCCGCATTGATATTGTTGTTGGCGAGTTGCTGTTCCACCTGGCCGATACTCAGCCCGTAGGAGACAAGCTTGCTGGGATCGACCCGCACCTGGTACTCGCGCACGGTGCCGCCAAAATCGGAAACGTCCACCACATTGGGCACGGACTTGAACTGCTTGAGCAGCACCCAGTCTTCGATCGAACGCAACTCCATCAGGTCATAGCGGGGATTGGTGCTGCGCAGTGTGTACCAATAAATCTGGCCCGTGGTGCTCCAGTCGGTGCCGATTTGAGGCTGAAGGTTCTGTCCATTGGGGAGATTTACCTGGGTGAGACGCTCCATCACCTTCTGGCGGTTCCAGTCGTTCTCGGAACTGTCGTCGAAGATCATGATGACAAACGACAAACCAAAAATCGACTCGGAGCGCAGGTAGGTCATGTGCGGCATCCCGCCCATCTGCATTTCAATCGGGATTGTTACCTGCTGTTCCACCTCCTCCGCCGACCGCCCCGGCCACTGAGTAATGACCGTCACGTAGTTGTCCGAAATGTCGGGATAGGCTTCGACCGGAAGGTTGTGGAACGAGATGATCCCCCAACCGACGGATAAAGCGGCCACCGCCAGCACCACGAACTTGTTGTTCAGAGCGAAATCGACGAGTGCACGGATCATACCACACCCTTACTGACCGAGCGCGTGGTCCAGGACCAGCGCGTTGGCGACCACCCGCTGCCCAGGATCGAGTCCCTTCTTGATTTCCTGCAACTCCTTGTTGTCGGGAAGAAGCTCGCCACTCGTGACTTCGACGCGGCGGAATTTCTTGTCCTGAGCGCCCACGTAAACGAAATCGCGATCGTGCATATGCAGGATGGCGGATGCCGGGACAATGGTGTGCATCTCGGTTGTTTGACCGTGGAAAGTCGCGCTGACAAACATGCCGATGCGCATCATGCCGGGGTTGCCCATTTCAATGCGAACTTTGGCCGTGCGGATGTTGGGATCAAGAATAGCGCTGATATTGCTGACCCTGCCCTTTAAGACCTTGCCCGGATAAGCGTTCAGGCGGATATCCGCCGTGTCGCCCAGACGGACCGCCGCGAGATCGTTTTCATACACGTCGCAGACAATCCAGACGGAGGACAAGTCGGAAATCGTGAAGGGGTTGGGAGTGTTGTACGCCTGCACCAACGAAGAGTTTGTGACCTCCTGATCGGTGATGACGCCGGAAACCGGCGAATGGATCTCCACGGTGAAATTGGGATTGTCCGGATCGTTGCCGAGTAAACGGAGATGCTCCGACATGGTTTCGAGATCGACTTTGGCTTTGTCCTCCGTGTCCTGAGCAACCTCCAGATCGGCCTTGGCGATGGCGCCGATCCCGAAGAGATCTTTGGCTCGGTCCAGTTGCGCGCGCGCCAGAGCTTCGTCGGCGATCGCCTTCCGGTAGTTCGAGTAGCCGCCGGAGACGTCATCGCTGCGAATACGGAGCAACAGTTGCCCTTTTTGCACTGTGTCGCCCAAACGCGCATAGATTCCCACCACCCGGCCCGACGCCAGCGAAACAACGGGGACGTTCCGGGATACGTCGGGATTGACCACTCCGGTAACGACCAGTTCTGCCGTGGCGGCCTTTGCAGTGGCGGCGACAAGCGGATATTGCTCGGGATGGTCCACCGTTAAAAGTCCTACGTCTTGGACTGTGACCACTTGCGCGCCGGGCGGCGCCCCCGAATCCTCATTTGCATGCCCTCGGCTACAAGCGCTCAGAGCGAAAAGAGAAGCAATCGAAAAAACGAGAATTCCAAGTCCCAGACCTTTGTCCTTCATGACGAGCTCCGTTCCGCAACACTCGACGTCTAATTGGCGTGCAGTGCCGCTCCTCAAGGCGCGCCGCGCCGGCCCCGCGGGCGCCGCGCCGGCATGATTGCGCCCTGAAGGGAGCGCCACCAAAGCTAGAATTTGACCATGATGCCCAAACTAACCACGGCCTGACTCTTGCGAAGATCAGGGAACCAGAGGCCGCCGTTGCCGTTGCTGCTGCAGAACGCCTGCGCCTGGGACAGGGTCAAATCCGCATTATTGATCGAGTTGTAGGCCGCCGCGCCGCTCTCGCAGACGTAGGCGGTGGGGTAGCCGTTATTGCCGCCAGGAGGCGTGATGCCTCCCCGACCCGTCCAATACGGCACATCCGAGTGGCGATACCCGGCTTCCGCCCACCACGTGACGTACTCTTTGGGCATCCACTGGAAACCAAGCGAGGTATCCCACATGTGGGCCGGGAGGCCGGGATTCTCTGGGAAGTATGGCGAACCGGATATTGCATCCGCGCCATTGATCGGCGGCAGCAGAGTCAGATACCGACCGGGGTTGTTCATCCTGCCTCCACCGTACGAGATTGCATATTTATCCTTCCCAAACCAAACCCGGTCGTAAGCCATCCAACCCGCAAACTCATCCTTGGTTGCTCCGCCAGTGCACCTGTAACCGGGCCCGTACTGACAGCCCAAATCACCTGTCAGGGAGAACGCCATCTTATCAATTCCCTTGGGATTCTCCGGGTGGTTGTAGTACCTCATTTCGATGCTATCGTCGGTGTGGATGCGCTCGACTTTTGGAACTCCCAGGTTATCTTGTCCGTACCCATATTGATTAAAGACCAGTTTGAGCCATTCCCTGGGCATGTACAGAATCTGCCCTCCCAGACCCAAGTGGCCGTTGTACTTGTTATACGACTGCCAACCGTTAATGATCCAGGGCTCGATCTTGAGCTTGTTCGTGGGAAACCACTGAATTCGCACTCCGTTGAAGAACCATGGTGTATTGGACGAGACGAAGGAAGGTTGGTAAATCCAATTATCGAAGTTGTAGTAGCTGAACAGGCCGATGTAGGACACGAAGATTCCTGCATCGACGTTGAGCCCATGCATAAAGTTGAAGTGATACCCGCCGTAGGCCTCCGAAACATATTTATACGCCCCGCGGACATCCCATTGGCCGACCCCGGCGCTGGCGTCATTGCGCGGAGTGGTAGTGGCAAATAAGCCGTCCATGGTCAGGATCCTGCCGCGCACGTTCTGCCAATGGAAGTCACCACCGACGCTGATCTGCTCCACCTGAATTTCGCCGGACCGGAACGACTCGGTGGCGCCACCCATCGTGTGGTCTCTGGGTTGATTGAAGTCCTCCATAAAGTGGGTGTCGAATCTCACTTCAGGCGTGAAAAATTTGGTATCGAGCACCGTATCTTTATTTCGTGGGGTGCCGTTTAGCCAGGTAAAGTCGCCGTACGCAAAGGGGGTGAAATTATCCACTCCCGAAGTGGGTTCGGGAGCTTCCAGAGCTTCCGGAAGGATGTGCGTCGGAGGAGCAACAGCCGTAGGCGGCTGGGGTACGGAAGCTTTCCCGACGGGTGTTGGCTGCTGGGGAGAATCCGGAACCAAACCCTGAAGCGCCGGCGCGGAACCCGTCGTCCTGGCCGGAGGCAATACGGCGACCGGGCTCAGCGAAGCCAGCAAGGGCTGAGCCGTGGAACCGGTCTCGACTCCCAATTCTTCAGTGTGAGATTTGACTGCGGTCGTAGTTGATCGAGGCTCGTTGGCTTCCATGGCGGACAGACGTTGCTCCAACCGGTCAATGCGGGTGAGGAGTTGCTTCACCAGCTCGGTAAGTGGAGGATTGTCTGCGCCAACACTTGCCGCCGATGCCTGTGTTCTGTTGCCTTCCTGATCAACACTCGGTTGTTTGACCGAGGCCGGGCCCGGCTTTGAGAGCGTCGACGATGTGGTGCGGGACGAGCCATCACCCTCACCACGCTTTTTCGGAATTGTCAGTGTCACCTCAACTGCCAAGCTCTCGTCACTCGCGAGCTTCACCGCGGTGTCTTGCGAAGCTCGGCATCCCTCTTTGCTTGCAGTCAGATGATATTGTCCTGGCTTCAGGCCTTTGACCAGGAAAGCGCCGTCCATTGCACTTAAAACAGCGTGATCAGTGTTTTCATCCACACTGTGGACGATAACTAGAGCACCCTCCACAGGCTGTCCCGCAGAGTCTCGTACGACTCCGTGGATGTCACCGTGCAGGGACGCTGCGTATGCAGGGGGCAAGAGCAACAACGTTACAACCCAACTTGCAAGTGTGCGCATTCTCACTCTGATCAGCCTCCTCATGAATAGTTAATCGACCCGCAGTGCTGTGCCCTCGACAATACTGACAGCTTACAGAATGGGGCGTGAAGAAGGCATGAAGATTGTCTAAGGATTTGGTAAATGTACGACTCATTCTTTTTCTGGTTGCCATAAACACGCGGCACAGTACACTCACTACGGCTCGATTGCTCGCCAGGGGTGAAGGGTGTTGCAACCCAAAACTTCGCAAGGAGGCTTGGAATCTCCGCCAGCCGGCTCACATCACCAAATCCTTATATCTTTTTCATGCCTTCTTCATGCGCACAGGTATAACATGTATAAGGAACAAAGGCTTAAATGGCCACGCAGGTCGGAATTCGTCATCACGGAATGTCAAGCGAGCCCCGGGTGCGCGCCCCACGCACAAGACAACGGAGGAGTTTGCGGTCAATGCCAGCGTAGTTTTTTCAGTAAGAGTGCAATACCCTGCGGGCGACGAAGGAGAAGGTCTTGTGGGCGAAGAGTCGATACTGATAGTCAGCGAAGATGCACGGGCCCTTAAGTCCGCGGCAAACGCTCTGACCTCGCACGGTTACAAGGTCCGCGAAGCTCGCAGCGTTAAGGAGGCTGTCGAGAAGCTGGAAAAGGAAAAGTACGACGCGATCCTGCTCGAGAGTCGGACTCCAGGCGTAGGAGGGGTCAAGGCGCTGCGCGCTATCCGCTCGCATTCGGATTCCACCATCGTCGCGTTTACGTCGCGAGGCACGTATCGCGACAAGGCTGCGGCTCTGAAGGCGGGCGCGGATGATTACCTGGCTGACCCGGTTAAGGGACGTGAGCTGCTGGCGCGCCTTCGAGCTGCACTTCACCGCGGTCGCCTGTGGGCCAACGAACTGCCCGAGCATCTTTTACTTCCGGGCATGGAGATCGATTTCCTGTCCCGAGTGGTGCGGGCGAACGGCCGGGAATCGAGCTTAACCCCAAAGGAATTCGACCTGCTCTCCTATTTCGTAATATATCCCAACCGGGTCATTCAAGGGGCGGAACTGCTGAGGGCAGTCTGGGGTCCCCGCAGCGAGCACAAGATCGAATCTTTGAGAGTCCTCATCAAACAACTGCGTCAGAAGATCGAGCCGCATCGATCCAAGCCGAGATATCTCCTGACTCAACCCTGGGTCGGGTACAGATTCTGCATGCCCCGATAAATTTTGTTCATCAAAGCGCGGCGTAATGTCGATCCCCCCAGGTTTTCTCCTCTGTTCCTGATTCCCTCTGAACCATGCTCACCGCCGGTTATTCCTGCCCACGGGGAAGGGGATTGTCTTTTGTGGCGGCCCCGGCTATCGTTGACGCACCAGAGGTGACCACATGAGCGCCGGCAGAATCCTCGTTGTCGATGATGAGCCCAGAATCCGTCGGGCGATGAGATCCAGCCTGGTTCTTCAAGGCTTTGAAGTGGGAGATGCCCGTTCGGGTGATGAAGCTCTCGAACAGCTCCGCACCGACGGGTACGATCTGGTGCTTCTCGACATCAACATGCCCGGCGCGAGCGGCATTGAGATCTGCCGCACCATTCGCGCCACCGGAGACATTCCCATCGTGATGCTGACCGTCAGAAATGCGGAAAGAGACAAGATTCAAGCTCTCGAGGCCGGAGCCGACGACTACGTTACAAAGCCATTCAGCATGGGTGAATTGGTGGCGCGGATCCGCGCCCACCTGCGCAGAAGTCCCCCGGCGGCGAGTTCGGAATCAAAACGGGTCAACCTGGGACAAGTCGAAATCGATTTTGAAGCAAGGGAAGTGATTGGCCGTGGCCAGGTGATGCATCTCACACCCAAAGAATATGAGCTGCTGCGATACCTGGTCGAGCATCCCAACCGGGTCCTCGGGCACCGCGAGATACTGCAGGCTGTATGGGGACCGGATTATGGCGACGAAGTCGAATACCTGCGGGCTTTTGTCAAACAACTGCGGAAGAAGCTCGAGCCTGAACCGGCGAAGCCTCAATACCTCTTGACGGAACCGTGGGTGGGATATCGCTTCGCATACCCAAAGGACCCATCAATGTAACTCTTCGGCCGCAGGCAGGGCCAAGTAAAAAGCCGTTCCGTGCTCGGGATCACTCTCCGCCCACACCCGTCCATGGTGCGCATCAACAACTCTCCTGACAATCGAAAGTCCCAACCCGGTCCCCGCCGGACCTTGTTCCGTCCCGGGCGCTCGATAGAAGCGCTCGAAGATGCGTTGACGGTCACCAGGCGCGATCACCAGCCCATGGTCTCGCACGGTAACAATAACTTCTGGATCTGCGACGGCAAGCTCGACCTCGATCGGCGAACCTGGCTTAGAGTACCTGATGGCATTATCGAGAATTTGCGCGAACGCGCTTCCCATCAATTTGCGATCCGCTAGGACGGGCGTCTCGTGATCAGGCACCGAAATGCGGAATCGGCCGCGGCTTTCCTGGTCTCCGACATTCCCGATGGTGTCCTTTACAAGGCTGGAGAGAAGAACAGTTTCGCGCCGAGGCTTGAAGTCAGCGCGGTCGAGTCGAGCGGCTCCGAGCAGGCGGTTGGCTAGTTCGGTGAGCTCTTTAGCTTGATCGTCGATCAGGGCCACCAGATCTGTTTGAGTCTCGGACAGGCCGCCAGCCGAGAGCAGGCCGGAGCTTGCGGTCGCTATGACGGTGAGCGGAGTCTTGATTTCATGCGCTAGGGCATCAAGAACCGCGGTGCGTAATTGCTCAAGCTGGCGAGCTGCTTCCGCACTATATTCCTGCTCAAAGGAACGAGCCCGCTCCATGGCAATCGCGCACACGGAGGCAAGAGCGTGTGCGACAACCGGCGTGAACTTGCGCCCGCTCAACGCCAATCCGCCGACGGGCAGCGCGCCCAGACGCAGAGCGCAGAAGCAAGCGCTCTTTTCAGGCTCGAATCGGTCGGAATTCAGAAAGTAAGCATGACGGGCCCCCTGCTCGTCTTCCTGTGAGCAGTTACCACTGCGGTGGGCGTCGGCCGAGCGGGCCTCGAACAACACCACAGCGCGAAGCCCGAATGACTCCCGAATCAAGGCGGGAATCAATGCACCAGGGTCGTGGGACCGGTCGAGCAGCAGGATTCGTCGTGAAATCTCGTAGAGCTGCTCACTGTCGTGCTGCCCCGCGATGGCTTCGGCTGCCCGAACCTGCGCGCGGTAAGATAAACGGCTCACGATCAGTGCTGTAAATTCGAAGGCGCCTAATGCCAGCCAGTTCTTCGGGTCGCTGATTGTGAAACTAAAGATCGGCGGAAAAAAGAAGTAATCAAGGCAAGTGACGGCCGCTATCGAAGTCACCGTCGCCGGCCGGAATCCCCCATAAACCGCTGCGAACACCACTACAATCAGGTACACGAAGCCAATGGAGGCTGGAGTGAAGTGCAACCGGAATCCGAGCCAAGTGCAGACGGCAACCGCGGCCAGGAACCCGCTGGAGGACAGCACCGCTCTAAACATGGCACGAGAACTGAGGCTCGGCCGAAGCGGGTCGCTGGGCTGCCTCTCGTCAATCCTCTCACCAGGAATTGGGTTCGTGGCATCCATGTCGCGACTCTCGCGAGTTGCTCGAGTCACAATCGACTTCGCGAACGTAGTATAAGGTTTCACGAAGGCAGGACGCAACAGGCAGGTGTCCTTCCGAGTTGCTGGATCAGCGATCAGAGGCGGCCAGTGACCACTTCTGTTCTGCGTTTCGAATCTGGAGGCGCATGACTGATGGCTGCGATTCATTTCCATCTGCGAGAATTACACCGAATCTCGTTGCCCACAAACTGGTATTTGTGAGGTGAGGGATCGGGCCTCTAGCATAAGTCGTAGAATCAGGCGGTTACGGCCGACGGAACGGTTTTTCGGACAAGCCGTGAAAGGTCATCAGCTCGGTTCTCAGGGCGCATGGAGCAGGATGAGCGCGACAGCAACGACGCGTTAGGGGATGTCTGCGAAAAGGTCGCCGAACTGAGTGCAGCGACTGCACTCCTATAAGGAGTCGGAGCTGGAAGACGCCGCTGTCCTGCGTCGTGGCCTACTCGGGCATTTTAGGTCATGCCAGATCTTTCGGCCCTTGGCCAAGTTTCTTCGCGCCGCACGAGCCTTCCTAGGTGACTTCGAAAGGCCGCCTTTCCTGCCCACATCAGTTAAGAATGCCCGGACTATGTCCATCGAATCCGCCATGTGGTGATAGTACCACATTAGACGGGTCAGCTTTGCCGCGAGCCCCCTACCGGGCCCTCCCCCCGGGTCAATCGTCACAGGAGATTATCCGAGTCGGACCCGGTGTAACGCGCCGCGATCTTTCCCACCGATTTTCTCACGATCTTTCCCCGCTGATTTTGCAGGTTCAGCTTCGGGTTGCGTAATGCGGCGTGCCGGTTCACGGAGGAGGGTGGAATAGGATGCTTGGGTGTGTAGGCAGTGGGCACACGAGCAAGGGCCAATTGAGCAGGTGTGGAATCATTTGGCGTTATGAGTCACGATCCTCTCCCGATTCGAAACTGTCAGACATGGTCGAGTGTCAGAGGACGGGGCTTTTTGCCGTCGATGTCGGTAAATCCATATTCTACCGCGAGGGCGGCGGCCACCAACACCTTTCCAGTGTGGCGGAGCACATTAGGGTCGGCCGCGAGGGCCGCGACGGCGCGTCCGATGAACTCGGGCGATTCGGAATTGCTCAGGTCAAGAAACTTTGCGGCTTCCATGACCTTTTCCGGCCGGACGAGTCCCGGGTAAAGCGAGACAGCGGCTACGCCATGCGGCTTCAGCTCGACGGCCATATCGGCCGTCATCTTGTCCGTCGCGGCTTTTGACACCCCATAGGCGACATTGCCGACGCGCTTCTGTGCCGCCCAAAACGAGATGTTCACGATCAGCCCCCGCCGCCGGGCAATCATAGCGGGCGCAACAAGTTGACTGGCTTGGTAGTGGGCACGAACGCCGGCGCCGAACATCGCGTCCCAGCGCCACAGGGGCTGTTCCCAGAAAGGCCTTGGCCAGGTGAAATCGCCATCCTCCACCATGCGCTCGTAGCCGCCCCACACGTTGTTCACCAGGATGTCAATGTCGCTGGTCTCGCGGAGGATCTGCAATTCGTGCCACACAAACCTGCACCGAGGAGTCATCGCACTCAGCCGCACAGCGGTATTGGAGTTTTGCCTCATCAACCTCGTCTGCTTCCTAGAAGCCACATATCCTCCACAGCAATACGGGGAGGTAGTGCCTGGTGCGTGCCGAAAGGCAGATGAGCAAGCGCGGCCGGATGAACAAAGGAATCGAGTCTGAATTGGTTGTCTGGCGTAAATCCAAGAGACGAGTGCCCGTGAGTCTAGGACGCAGGTACGAGCACGGTCGGGGGCAGTGCGGGGGGGACCCTTAGGACCCGAGAGATCGAGAGCGTTGGGGACGTGACAGTTGTAGGGACACGACAGTAGCAACGGCGATCGCACTGAACGGCTCGGGCTTCCGCGAACGGTTACAGCCTCGGAGCAAGCGTATGGGTGGTGGGGATGAAATATTGACAGTATCTGAAGTTGCTGCCGAGCTGCGGTGTTCCAAGGCACACGCGTACATCGCAATAGCCGGCAGGATTCCCGGTGTCTCAAGGCTACCCGCCATTTGTATGGGCCGAAGGAAGTTGGTCCGTCGGAGCACTTTCGAGCAATGGAAAAATGCAAATGAAAAGCCTGACCCCGGTGGTATGATCTCTCCATCGCCAGAAGTTCACGCCGTTGGACGCATGGAGGGAAAATCTCATGCGTAAACGGCACCAGAAAGGAAGCCTGAGTAAGATCAACGGGTCGTGGGTCGTGCAGTGGTGGGAGGACGGTCATTGCCGAAAGCGGACGCTCGGCCGGGCTTCCCACATGACCAAGGCCCAGGCGCAGAACGAGCTCGATGCGATTCTTGCGCCCATCAACAACAAGCAAGATGTGCTATCGGGAGAATGGAAGTTTGGTGCTTTCGTGAGGAAGGTTTATCTGCCCTTTTATCGGCGTAAGTGGAAACCATCCACCGCCGCCACCAACGAGGACCGTCTAAAACGGTACCTCCTTTCCGAATTCGACGAGCCGACACTCAACACGTTCACTAGGGACGACCTGCAGAATTTCCTCGACAGAAAGGCCGCCGCTAACCTTTCATTCAGCACGGTTGACCACTTGCGGTGGGACTTAAGACAAATCTTCGCCATGGCTGTCGCCGAGGGTCGTTTGGCAAGGAATCCCGCCGCGCTGTTATTTACCCCTAAGGAAGCTCGCCACGCTGTCACCAAGCGTATGACGACGGAAGAGGTGAGACTCCTGTTTTCCGTTCTCGAGACGAGAGAGCTCGTAATTGCGAAACTCGCCATCGTCGCCGGTATGCGGCCTGGCGAGATCTTCGGTCTCAAGTGGGAGCACGTCAAGGAAGACTACATCCACGTCCAACAGCGGGTTTATGGGGGAAAAATTGACTCTCCGAAAACCACGCGCTCTGTTCGGGAAGTCGCACTCGCTGAAGGCCTCCAGTGTCTGATGAGCAGGTGGAAGGGTATGTCCGCCGACTCAGGTCCGAGCGCCTGGGTACTTCCCTCGGAAAAGCTGAAAACCTTTTTATCGAAGGACAACTGTTGGCGACGGCATATTGGACCCCGCCTAGACCCTGTCGGACTTGACTGGGTGAATTCTCAAGCGATGCGACGAACCCACTCTTCGCTGATGAAAGACAACAATGCCGATCCCAAGGTCGTCGCTGACCAACTCGGCCACTCGTTGGATGTCAACCTCAATATCTACACTCAAAGCGCGCTGAGCCTCCGCAAGCAGGCTGTCAACGCTCTCGAATCAACTCTGGCACCAACCAGCAACCCTCGAGAAGTGTCGCGGGTAATGTAAATGGAGCAGTCTTGGAGCAGGCCGAAAGAGGGGATTTCCCAAGTTGTTGAAAGGATTGGAGCGGGGGACGGGGATCGAACCCGCGACGTCCAGCTTGGGAAGCTGGCATTCTACCGCTGAATTACCCCCGCTTTCTGTTGACCAATGACAGTAAAAGTTTTAGCACGATGTTCTTGTAAGCTGTGCAACAAGTGTGCAACAAAATTTCGTTTTCTCGCCCGAGCCGGTAGCCTCAACTGAGGCTGCCTTAAACGCCATCAAAGCTGAAATCGGCCCCTGCACGATTGAAACTCTACCCCGTTTTGCCGCTGTTTGCAAGTGGTGGTGGCGAAGCGGCCAGTCGCCTTCTAGAACGGCAACCCCTCCTATTCGTCTTCAGGGGGCGAGACCAAGTCTCGAATCACTACGCTCGCTCGGACTCTCTATCTCACTCCATCGGCCATTCGGGGATCCTTGTCCCCAGACATGGCGATGGGGCCGAGATCGGCCAGTTCATCGTCGAACAAGTCCGAGAGGCGCTTCAGGAATAGCCGAAACCGAGTCATTGACGACAGGGGCACGACGCCGGCCGCGCGGGGCATTCTACGCGGCCCCACGATCGGCAATCAGGCAAGCCGCTAGATTCTGCTCCCGACCTTCGTCTAGGCCACGACGCGATCGATCCTAGCGCTACCTGGCACGAAGAAGGGCCATGTCATGAGTCGAGGGCAGGCTGCTAAGCCCGCGAGGTCCCCAGCCTTACCCGACCGCCTCTGAACGAAATAGCCCTTTCGGGTTAGGATGCGAGGTGCCTCACCTAGCGCTGGGTGTATACTCTCGAACGTCGAAACACCAAAAGGCGATTTGCAGTTTAAGGTTCGAGGTGGTCTGAAGTGGGATTCGGAGATACCGTGCGGAACGTGCTCAGCTTCGGCGCGCAAACCACTGAACCAGAATCACGCACTTATGAAGCTCGACGGGATTAGCAAGATCATGCCGGCGGCCGATGCATTGGCGTTCTTAAACTCTCTCATTGAGGCATACCGTGAGGATCAGACCGTGAGGCGTGACCTCGCGAAGATCGAGGCGATGAGGGACGTCGTTCTGACCGAGATCACGAAGCGATACGAACTCTACCACCGCGTATTCGATCGGATCTTCGACGAGCGCAAGGAGGCCATTGACCGGCACTTCGACATCATTGATCGGGGGGTCGGCGCCAATGACAAGGAGCTGATCATCCAAGGTCTTAAGGGCCTGAGCACAATCGTCTCGAGCAGCCCCTTCGCGAATCTCCAGGAACTCTCGAAGCTTTTGGAGTCTGGTCGCAAGGTCGAAATTTGAGTGGCCAGAGACACGACTGACAAAGCAGGTTACGCTACTAATCGACAGCGCGAGTTGGACAAAGGCGTCGCCTGAATTGGGACATGTTTGCCCGCCGACGTTTCCGGCCGCCGACGCCGGTCCGGTTCGTCTATGGGCTTGAGAAGGGCCAGAAAGCGCTTTTCCTGCTTGCTAGGGCGTATACCCGTTTGAGGTTGAGGCCCACCCGCAACGACTCTGGCTCCGTGTGCGGCGAACAGTTGGACAATGGGGACACCCAGCCAGCGCATCGCTCCATCTCTCCAGAACTTCAATCGTCGGAGTTCCGTGGCCACACTCGACGCGCGAAATATAGGAGCGGGTCAGTCCTGACCGCTGCGAGATGTCACCTTGAGAGAGACACTTGCCCTCGCGGACTTCGCGCAGTCGTTTGCCGATTTCCATTGCAGCTTCACCGAGACGAAAGGAAGAGTCTAGATTATATCCCTGGGCGCCCCACAACGCGCCTTCAAAACGCGAGCGGTGCTCGCGTCTCTCCGTCGGGTCGTGGTGAAAATCCACGATCGGGGGGATGCCTGCCAAATGTCTACCACAACATTCCAAAGAACCAACCAAACCCGAAGCGCTTCGAGTACCGCACCATCGGCTTCAATCGCACTTTTCAAGGCCACTAAGTCCATGCAGCGATATCGGCAAGCCGAGCAGATTTGTAATTGGGTTAATCTCGCAGCTTTAGATCTTTTTGTTTTTTTGCCATTTTGTGTGTTTTTCTGGCGCTCGTATTTGAGGAGATAATCGGACTCCGGCTCAAGTAGTTTTGGCTTGGGACAGTTTCGATTCCTGCTCTGCGATTACGGAGCGTAGTTCGCTGATGCGTCGATAGTACATCTCAACGATGTCCTGCTCGAAAGCAGCTACTTTAGTTTGGGCGGAGAGTTTTGCTGTTATGGCCTTGCTTGCGTGCTCCTCCAAATGAACGGCAAGATAATGCAAGTCCACTTTTGCTTTTTTGAGCCACGTCTTGACTGCCTCTTCGTCTGATTGCATGTCTCGCTCCCTTCAGACTTTCTGAATCAGTGGTGCTTCGATAGCCCGCTCCACAATGGAACGCGCCATCAAGTTTAAGTTCTTTGCTTCCACGCGTTTTTTCTTCATAATGAGATAGGCCAAGTTTTGACCGCTTGTGCCGCCATTGTAGCCTGCCGTTTGGATATCAACTCCGCATTCCAAGTCTTTAGCGTTCCAAGTTGCTTCGTGAACACATATGGCGTCGAGAGATATACCTTCTTCTTTTCATCGAAACTACTGCTATGTAGGTCTGAATTCTGCTTCGCCTGCATTAACACCAAATTCCCAATGCGCTTGTAGTATGCAGCGGCTACCTCTGGTGGAAACTCTGGCCAGTTTCCTTCAGGGCTCTCTGGTAAGATGTGTTCCAGATTAATCACTGCTTGATCGTCATTGACAACATAATATGCGTCAGCGAGTTTATTGACAGAGGTTTCCAGTGACCTCAGATAGTACCGTGCAAGATACTCCTGGGACACCGTTGCAATTTTGAATTGTTCCTCAAACTGCGTATCGGTCGGAATAATTCCCTGTAAAAACTTCAGGAGTTCTGCAGCAGCCGGAATCTCTCCTTCGGAAGTTTCCTTTGCGGCCTTGGCGATTGTCTCTTCAACCACTCCGCTCCTAAGACCGCCAACAATCAAAAATCGGACTGAAATATTCACGATCAGTTTAAGGGCGAGATCAGTTTCCTTGGGGCTGAATGTGCGAATAATCGACAGAAGAAGCGGGCGCATTGGCTTCGCTGGCAAAAGAATCAAAGTTTGGATCGCGCGTCGAGTTCGGGGCGGATAGTAGTTCCATTTCTCGTGGTCTGAATTCAGCATGGCTGCGTAATCCCCAGACCCAGCCTGTAGCTTCGCCATGAATTGTATGGCAGAGATACTACCTTTCGCGTTGCTTTGGACTTTTTCGTACACCTCATCTTTCCTTACGTGGCCGTAAAGCGAAATGAGCATCTGACGGAGAAACTCCATCGTTATATCATCATCCTCAATGGACTCCAGACATGACTTCATCGCCGCCCATTTCTGCTGCGCCTCAAGTAGTTTTTCTCCGGCTTCTCCGAAGAGATAGTTTTTCACTAGGTCAGACTGAGACGTTTTTAGGCCACGATCGTTGAGCGTCTCAAACATTTTGTATGCGTTCACGTCGCTCGGGACCTTGAGCAATATGACGAGCGCGCGATGCTCCAAGAAATCCACCCACTGGTTCAGCACATCTCCAAAGTCTTTTTCGCTAATTCCTTTGAGAATGCCGGCTACGTGTTTCGCAGCGTAATCTGTGGCCGCTTCTATTAATTTGTGCGACGGGGAGTTTTTGGCGGTGCTGGGATCGGGCTTCAGGACGCGATTCTCAAAAAAACTAGCGTCGGTAACGTTGAGGGTCAAACGTGAGACGCGTTTGCGCGCAGAGGCATCGATCGCGCTAAGAAAAACATTCTCAATGCGTTCGACAATCAATTTGTCGGTCTCCCTGCCTTTCAATGCCTCTCTAATAGCAGCAAGTAAGATAGCTGTCGTCGCCAAGCGCTGTTGGCCATCAACCACTTCCAAAGAACCCGGCTTTCTAGGTATGGTGACTATTGTCCCCAGGAAGTATTCCGGGGCATTCAGCCTGATCGCTTTTGCTAAATCATGGAAGAGGTCACTTACCTCACGCTCGGTCCACGAATACTCACGTTGGTTAAGTGGAACTGACAAGGTGTTCCGGCTCAACACGCTCCCAATGCCCAATTGCTCGAAACCAATTTGGCGACCTGCATCAGCCATGATGATCCTCACTCAATAGAAATCATGTCCACAAACGGCGCCGCTATTCCAGCTCCTTCGAGTTCACGGATAGTTGCAATGCGCAATCGCTCTCTGATCCAAGCGGATAACGAGATTCCGGCTATTTTTGACGCCTGGAGCATTCCATCCTTCTCCTTTGCGGTCAGGCGAATCTGTATGGTGGTTGATTTCCTGTCCTTGTTATCCATAGAAAAATAGTAGTGCAATTATCAGTACAAGTCAAGATTCTTCTTGACATTGTAGTGCAACATGCAGCACATTTAATCCATGAACAAGCTCAGTCACAAAAAACGGACTCAGGTTATCACGCCCCTCGTCGAGGGGTGCTCAATTAACTCCACGTCTCGCATGACGGGCGTGGCGAAGAATACGATCCTGAAACTGCGCATTGATGTAGGCTCCGCGTGTATGGATTTCCAAGATCGAATGCTTCGTAACCTCAATCGCAAAGGGCCGGGTCGCAAGCCCCAAAAGAAAAGCGGCAACCGCTGAAGCTGGAACTTCAACGGCTGCCTAACCAGACCCAACCTACAGAGGAGGTTGAATATGGCTTCACCGAAGATACACCCACCAACATTCTCAACACAACCGGGCCGCACCAGGACGGCAATTTATGCGAGGGTCAGCACGGGCCACAACGGGCAAGACCCCACTATGCAGACGCGGGAATTGGAGGAGTACTGCCAGCGGCGTGGCTGGGAACTCGCCGACTCTTATATTGATAACGGGATTTCGGGTTCCGAGGAATCACGGCCAGAACTGGACAGGCTCATGGCCGATGCAAGACAACGGAAACTCGATGTGGTCCTTGTCTGGAAGTTGGACCGCTTCGGTCGCTCGTTGAAGCATCTGGTGAACGCACTCGCGGAGTTCGAGGCGCTCGGAATAACCTTTGCCAGTCTCAAGGACAACCTGGACCTCAGCACACCCTCAGGACGACTAATGTTCCAGATCATCGGTGCGATGGCGGAGTTCGAGAGGTCGCTGATCCAAGAGAGGGTTAGGGCGGGTCTGCGAAACGCCCGAGCAAAGGGCAGGAAGCTCGGACGGCCTAGGGTTGCCGTGGACTCGCACGAGATTGCCCGCCTGCGGGCTCAGGGTTGTTCGTGGAGCAAGATCCGCAGTGACACCGGGATCGCCAAGGGGACGGCCCAGCGGGCTTTCTATAGCCTGTCTGGAATTGGTGCCTGTTTGACCCGCTGATTCTCTGGTAGCGTATCCTCGCATTGACGTGCGATGGTCAATACTACGCCATCAGGCCCGCCGGAGGTTGGGTCAGCCCGCCTTCCCTTTGTTTAACACAAGGGGATTTACGAACACTAATCATCCAGGGCCCGTCCGCGGTTGCGGGAGTCTGGCCGAGCCGACGGCCTAAGTTCGAACCATTCCGGGGAGAAGGGCGTCCAATGATGTCCAACCCGCAGTGTCCACCCAAGTGTGGGAAACTCTTAGCCCAGCCCGGCAGAGGCAGGCAGCACCGTGTCACCACTATTTCGTTCACTATCCCGCGCAGGACGAGCAAACCACCCTCAGTGGCCGCCTTCGATCCTGTTTTGATTCAACACGGCGGTCCAGTTCGCCACAATCGTTATGGAGGCTGAGTTCGCCTCGGGGACCGAGTCGATGAGGAACTTTCTGCCGTCCGCCGCCACATCGAACGGACGCGCCATCGCTTGAACCGCGACGCGGGTGGAAAAGAGAGAACGGACAGCGCCGCTTTCGAATGTCGAACCTTGCCCGTTGACTTCCGCGGCCATCATCTGTAGGTCGGGTGCCAAGTAGAACAGCTCCTTACCGTCACGCCCCCATGAAGGGTTCCCGCCCCCAGCGGTCGAAATTTGCCGAAAGCTCTCTGGGTGAGGGAACGAAGTTACGTACACTTCATCCCGGCCCGTCTCGTTTGAGGTGTAAGCGACCCAGCGCCCATTCGGGTGAACCACCGCCTCACCCCCACCCGCCGCGCTTACGGTCAGTACGAAGGGTGTTCGGTCTCCAAAAAGGGGCAGGACCCCTATCTCAGTCCTGCCTTTTTGGCTTGGATCACGTTGTTCAAATAAAAGGTATCGCCCGTCGGGCGACCAGTCAGTCGGATTCTTGTTCAGACTGTTTTGGAGGAGGAGTTCATCTCCGCGAGAGCTGTTCGCGGGCTTCCGATAGAGGTTGAAGACGCCCTCACGGTTCGAGGCAAAAGCGATCTGAGTTGCATCCGGAGACCACACTGGGGACATATTTACGACTTCGGTGGTGCCGAAGGTCAGCCGCGTTTTAATCTTGCTCGCCAATTGGTACAACCAGATGTCCACGTTTCCCGTGGCGGGATCGAGAACGTCGACGGCCAACTGTTTTTCATCCATTGAGACCTGCGGACTGTAATAGACCATCGATTCGTCCAGCGTATCGGTCCGGTGGCCCTCGCGGTCGTACCACTCCAACTGTGTTTCGCCTGAGGCGGCGCTGGTCGAGTAGGCCAGAATGCCGCCAGCCGAGGCTGAGAAAACAGCACCTAGCGTCCCGGGCGAGTAAGCCAGCGATTCCGCCAATGGAACCGGGTCCCCTTGCACTCTCAGCATCCCCGCATCGAAGGGCTGGGCCACGAGCGTGCGGTTTCGCACGTAGAGCAGGTTTCCGTTCTCGTAAACAGCTTTCGACCTCAAAAGCAAAAGCCGATGAACTTCTTTCGAATCAAGGGATCCTACGTAGAGGCCTTCCTGACCTCCAGCGGCGCCGCGGGCATTGCCCGAGTTGTAGAGGAAATGACGGCCGTCGGGCAGAAACCACGGCCAGCGATGGGTGAGGCCGCTGGCCGTATTGACGACAGTGACAGCGGTCGGAACGCCGCCCAATGATGACACTTGATAGAGGGGTCCGATGACGTCGGGAGCGAAGACGATCACTCCCTGCGGACTCCACGATCCTCCCCGCGCAGAAGGTGCATCACAAAGCGCCAGGGGTGAGCCGCCGGCCGCATCCACCCGCTTCAATTTGCCTTGGCTAAAGAATCCCACCGAGCGGCTGTCGGGCGACCAAAAGGGGTAAGAGGCGCCGTCAGTTCCCGCAAGCGGCTGCGGCTCCAGGCTACCGAGGGACCGCACCCAGAGGTGCGGACCCCCCTCCGGACCCCTGCCCCCGAACACCAGCATCCGTCCGTCGGGCGAAACGGCCACGGGCGCGCTGGCAAATCCCTCAAAGTTGAAAACCGACTTCTCTGGAGGATATATCTCGAAGCGGATGGGACTGGGTGCAATGGCTTGCCTTTGGAAGTAACCGAGGTCCCTGGCGAGGCCGAGCCCAAACACCACAAGCAGGGAGGCAGCGGCAAGGGTCCACGCCCGCCACTTTCTTGGCCTTTTCGGAGTAGCTAACGGTGTTGATTTCGTTTCCGGACCCGCCTCAACAATATCACGAAGCTGGATCGCGATGTCCTGTGCAGTCTGCCAGCGCTCGTCGGGGTCTTTGGCCAGGCAGGTTCTGAGGAGCCGCCGAAACGCCACGGGCGCATCTGCGCGCAACCCCTCAAGAGGGGGCGGCTCGGAGTCAAGAACAGCCTTCATGACGGCTAGCGTGCTGTCACCTTCGAAGGGTGGACGCCCGGTCATCGTTTCGTAAAGCACGCATCCCAGCGCAAACACATCGGTTCGTGCATCCACTTCACGGCCTTCGATTTGCTCCGGCGCCATGTAGTGAAGCGTGCCGAGCACAATGCCCGTGGCCGTCAGACGATCTCTCTTCACCTTTGCCTCGGAGTTGAGAGAGGGACACTGCTTAAGGGTTGCGAGGCCAAAATCGAGGAGTTTGGCCCCGGCCTTGGTCAGCATGACGTTGCCCGGCTTCAGGTCGCGATGGATAATCCCGCGCCGGTGAGCCGCCTCGAGAGCCGTGGCCACTTCAGTGCCATACCGCAAAGCCTGCTCGACAGCCAGCGGGCCCTTTCTGATGCGCGCCGCCAGAGTCTCCCCGTCCAGGTACTCCATCACAATGAAATTCACGCCGTCCTGGCTGCCTACATCGTAAAGCGCGCAGATGTTGGGATGGGAGAGACTGGAAATTGTGCGGGCCTCCCGAGCAAAGCGCTCACGGAACTCGCCATTCTGCGACAGGGACGCACAGAGGACTTTGATGGCCACCGCGCGACCCAATCGCGTGTCCTCAGCGCGGTAGACTTCTCCCATACCGCCCTTGCCCAGCACGTCTGAGATTCGGTAGGGTCCGAGCAGCGTTCCGTTCGCAAGCGACATGGTCTTAGTCAGAAGGTACGAAAGAATCAGCCGCTTGTCACCCTGAGCGAAGCGAAGGATCTCCGTAGTTCCCTATGGCTCAACGATTCATGAACAACTGCAGAGATCCTTCGCTTCGCTCAGGAGGACACATTCCAAGTCTCTTCGCGCCTTCTCAGCCTCCTTAATGTTTCGTCAGATTTCGCACGGCGCCCTGACGCTGGAGTACGGGAACCTTCGGTTGGTTGAGATTCAACACGGCGCCTTGACGCTGGAGTGTGGGGACCTTTTGTTGGCCGAGATTTCCCGTGCCTTGTTGTGGGAGGACCGAGCTTTCTGACGCGGCCAGATTTCGCATCGCGTTCTGTCGTTGGAGCGGTGGACGCGCCAGTTGCGCTGCGTTCGCTGCCCTGAACTTGGAAGCCAAATCGAAGCCTCCCAGTTGGTCCGGGCGCGCATTGACGAGCATCCCCATGAATTCCAGTCGCTGTCCGCTCTTCCATTCCGGTTGCCAGCCCAGATACTCGGTCCCCGAAAGGGCGTACTTGGACAATCGGATGTACTCGCGCGCCTTCTTTAGGATCGGGTCAGCCTTCTCGTAGATGTCCGCCATCGTATCCATAAATCCCGGCTCTCCCCAGTACTCGACCGGAAAGTTCAGCCACGCGCCGACGCTGGCCATGCTGAGAAAGCAGCAGCCGAGCAGGGGCGAGGCATTGAAGAGGTCAAGGTTATAATGGCCCCAGGCGAGCAATCGATTTCCTTCCTCCATCTCCTGGCCCATGATGGCGTAGAGTTTCAAATGAATGAAGAAATCTACGACGGTCTCAGCCACGCTCGCCACCACCCCGGGAATGAAGGCTGAACTGACGATGCCGGCAGTGTCGTACCCGATGTCCACCCAGGCTAAGCGCAGATCGCGCTCAATCAGGCGCACGACGCCGTCCAGCGCCGCCCGGGCGTTGCCTGGACTGAAATCGATTCTCTCGCGGTTCGCCGTGGCGCGCTCACTGTAATGCTTTCCCACCTTGTAGATGTGGTAGGCAATCTTAGCGGGAGCGTAGGCGGCGCTCAGAAAGTTTTCCAGCCCATGCATGGCCCGCTCCAGACCGCTTACGCCCAGGTGCTTGAACACAGCGCCGGGGTCCTGCCCTCCCAGAATCTCCTTCGCCATGTTGGAGAGCTTCTCCTTGCTGACGCCCTCGGTAGCCAGCTTCTTAACCGACGTGGAAGCTGCGGCGACGGGCGCCGAGGCATTGAGGACAGTAGCGAGTTGCGACTTCCACGCCTGGTCCTTAAACACCAGGGAGCGGCCCCGGAAGTACGTAGCCACCGCTTCTTGTTGCTCCTTTCGAAGCGCCTTCATCTCCTCCCATTTCTTTGGATCTTTCATCTGGGCGCAGGCGAGAGCAGCGTCCGTCAGCATGATCTGGTTGTACAGTTTCTCAACCATGCCGGACTTGAGATTCCGATCCGCTTTCCTCCAATCCTTGCCGGACGCGTTATGGGCATCGATCCAACCAGCCATCGCCACTTTCAATTGGCCGAAACTCTCGCCGCGGGTTGCATGGTATAGCTTCAGAGCCTCATCGAGCTTCTGCGTCGCAATGCGGCGGGGGGAGAACGGCCCCAGCGAGGTCCCGCGTATCCACTCGTCGTAGGTGATCGTAACCTTGGCTTCACCTTTACCCTGGTAAAGTCTCACCATCATCTCGGCTTGTCTGATTTCTTCCGGCGTCATACCATCTCCTCTTGTTTAGCGCGCGCGCCCGGGAGCTTCTGCGGCAACTTCTGGCGAACGCCTCCCACCCCTGCTGCGAATTTCCGTATTCTGTGTGCGACCCAAGCCTTGCTCTGTTACTCGTCCTCGCACAATCTACCTCATCAGCGGGCAGTCCTCCAATGCCCCAAAAGTACTATCAGCGGGCCACGGTGATCGGCTGCCCGGGAAATCGGGTGGCCAGGTGACAAATCGGCAGCTTGTGGATGTGGACCCTGGGGCCTCGGGCGGTTGGCGGGCAACCCTGAGGTTGCACCCATTACCGCTGGCGCCGGCGCAACGAAGACTGGAAAGTCAGAAAGTCATAACTGGCGAAAACAGCCCAAGTATCCAACAAAGACTTACAGGTCACATGGGGTTTCGCCTGGAAAAGGCGGTGGAGACCGTTGGTAAACTCACGCCGTTACTCGCGGGCAGCTCAACACTGCGGAGGCATTTCTTGAGTATGATCCACCAAGAATCAGGCATCGCCAAGGGCACCGCACAGCGTGCCTTCTACGGCTTGCCAAAGAGCCTCGTGCCGTTAGCTCGTCGATCCTGGGGAAATGTGGTCTCGGCGGTTCTCGCGGGCGGGGCTGCTTGAGGATTCCGAGCGGTCCCCCAGACGGCGTTCGGGACGAGAAGCCGACTTATCATTCCCAATCCGCTTCCGCCGATGTCGATCAGCTGAAAGTCACTGGTGGGGTGGGGATTCTTCACAAGGAATCGGCGGCGGCGCCATCGGTAAGTACGCCGTCTGGGGCTCCTGGGGCCACAGCCCCGAGGGGCGCTCCACTCCTATGGCGTGCGGCTGATCGTTTTTTTCGCCGTTAGTTCCTGCTATCATTCTTGCATAAGGATCCCGGCGCCCCCTCGCGGAGTCGTTGGGAGCAGTGAAGGAGGCATCATGTCCCGTTGCACGGTTTCTTTATCGGTTTTTTGGCTATTGGTTGTTGTGGCTGCCTTCGGCGTTTCCCGCGCGGCGCGGGCCGAGGAGAACCCTTTCGGGGCGATTCGTATAGGAGCCAACCGGAGTCGTTACATCGGCGCGTGTCCCGTCGACATTGTCTATACGGCGAATATCAACTTGAATTCCCCACACCCGGCGGGCCTCCAGTTCAATTACTACTGGGTGAGAAGCGACGGTGCAAAGGGCCCGGTGACCGTCGTGCGGCCGAAGCCCAATCAGCGAATGCTGGTCGTTCGGGAACCGTGGCGCCTCGGCGCTGCCGGGCAGCACTACGATGTATCGGAGACGCTTTTCGTGGACTCCGGGAACACCCATCTCCAACAGGCATCGCCAGTTGT